>Ga0268299_1000157_pt1 | contig 268255 bp, 263 predicted proteins | sample NOBtaG_FD_193484 | JGI IMG/M metagenome (GOLD analysis project Ga0268299, IMG submission 193484) | Activated sludge microbial communities from bioreactor in Nijmegen, Gelderland, Netherland - NOB reactor | ecosystem: Engineered > Bioreactor > Aerobic > Activated sludge | place: Netherlands...
GCGGCTACATCGCGGGCACGCGCGACCTCTGCGACGCGATCCGCTCGTTCGCGCCGGGCTTCATCTTCACCACCTCGCTTGCGCCGGCCATCGCCGCCGGCGCGCTGGCCTCGATCCGTCATCTCAAGGTCAGCGCGCTCGAGCGGGCGCGGCACCAGGAGCGGGTCCGGGCGCTGAAGTCGCGTCTGACGGAGAAGCGGCTGCCTGTGATGGACAACCCCAGCCACATCGTGCCCGTCATGGTCGGTGATCCCGTGCACTGCAAGCTGGTGACGGACATGCTGCTCCACCGCTACGGGATCTACGTGCAGCCGATCAACTATCCAACGGTGCCCAAGGGCACCGAGCGCATGCGCCTCACGCCGTCGCCCGTGCATTCGGACGCGCAGATGACGGCCCTGGTCCACGCGCTCGGTGAGCTGTGGGCCGCGTGCGCGGTTCCGAACGGGGCGCACGTCAGGTTGGCGGCGGAGTAGGCCGAGCGCCGACGACCACGGTCTCGAGTCTTTCCGATCTTGGTGGAATCGCGGAAAGACTCTAACCCTTCATCTTGTCGTGCTTCCTATCGGAAAACCGGTTCCCACTTTTCCGGAAGCACTCTAGGGCGCCGGATGGAGCCGGCCCTTGTGAGCTGCGTGGTGTTTCAGCCGACCGGTGGCCTGCCCAATGCGGTAGGTCATGGCTATCGCCAACGGCCAGGCTACGGCGCCGACGATGAGGGCTGCCACCTCGAGGCGCGAGGGACCGGGGTCTTGGGTGAGTCCATACCAGAGCGCCGCGCCGTTGAGTGCGAAGATCGCCAAGGTGGACGCCAGAAAGAGAAAGCGCGTCATCAACATGGGCCGTCGGGGTCCCGTTTTGCTCGCGGTGGATCGGTCGAATGCTTCGACGGATAGCGCGTGGTCGCGGCGCAAGCGTTGATCTCACTCAAGCCGAGCGGGGAGCGATCAGTTCTGTACGGTGGGCGGAGCGCTGCGGGTGCCGACCTGCGCTCCGGCCAACCGCTTTCCGAAAAGGACGATGGCGGCGATCGGCACGAGGAGCCCGATGGCCATGACGACGGTCAGGAGCATGGGCAAGTTCTCGTAGGAGCCGCGATCCACGACGAAGACCTGATTGAGATACTTGGTCTCAAGGGCCGCGGCGACGAGCGCGAGGTTCATGAGCGAGCCCATCAGCGCGAACCACGTGGCGCGTCGCTTCTCGGGCGCGTAGATGGCGCAGAGCGTGAGCAGCGGGATCATGCTGAGCTGCAGGAAGGGCGAGGAGGCCGCGGTATCGATGATGGCGATGGTGCGGGCCCCGAAGCCGAATGTCGCCTCGGTCCATTGACTGATGCCGAGGGTCAAGGCGAGGCTCGGCAGCGAGAGCACGGTGGCGATCAGGGTGAGCCAGAACAGAACGACGGGAATGGGACGGCCCGTGATGGCGTCGGAGAAGAGCCAGGTGCCGACCAGAGCCAAGAGTGCACCGACCTGATTGAGCGTGCCCTGGAAGGCTTCGTCGAAGCCCAGCACATCGATCGTGAACCACGTGTATCCCTGTCCGACGAGCGGCGTCGCGCGGAACGCGAAAATGATGATCGCGGCGTAGAAGATCGTCTCCTGGGTGCGCCGGTCGAGATCGCCCACGACGTGCCAGAGCATGGCGGAGACCACGGCCATGGAGACCAAGAAGACGACCTCCTGGGCGTAGGGGACGCCAGTCGCCGCCAGGGCCAGGACCACGGTGCCGAAGGCAAGCCCGCCGCCCAGGATGCGCCAATCGACGGGGCGCGAGCCTGACGGCTCGATGTCGACGAGGAGGGCGCCTGACATGGAGATGAGGGGGATCAGGAGCCCGCACAGAAAGACCGTCTCGTAGGAGAAGACGCTCGCGAGCCAGCCACCGAGCCCGGAAACCACTACCAGGCCGAAGGCCAGCGCGAGCCGGCCAAGCACCTGCACCATGCCAAGCTCGCGGTTGACATCCTCGGGTTTGCGCGGCGAGCCGTCGGGGTTCTCGCGATCGACGACCTCGGTGCTCATGGCGTCCGCCGCCACGTCCTGAAGGACGACGCCGACGACGCTCAGGAACGAGCCGATGCCGTAGAGGTCCGCGGGCGGGGCCAGCGTGAGCCACCCACCCGCCGCGCCGGCGAGGGTCAAAAGGCCCGCGGCGACCATCATGCCGCCGATCAGGACATAGGCGCGGCGCTGGGAGCCCAGGATGGGCACGGCATCGACAAGCTCGCCGAACACCATCTTGATGGTCCACGGCAGGGTGAGCCAGACGCTCAAGGCCGCGAGCTCGGACGGTGTGAGCGTGAGGGCGGACTTGATCCAGAAGCTTTCCGCGATGGCTATGATGCCAAGCGCGCCATAAGCGAAATAGACCATGAGCAGGGGGAGATAGCGCCAGCGAAAGGCGCGGACCGGTGTCAGCAGCGCGGTCTCGAGTTTGCGGCGAAGCCAAGGCCAGCTCGGCCATGTCGCGTCAGTCATGCTTCTCAGTCCCTCCGTCTTGCGGAGACTGTATAGGCGGGAAGGCCGGGATGCGATCGCTCGCTCGGTTGTGGCGAACCGACGCCGCCCACCTTGCGGTGAAACCTTTGTGCCCGGGTTTTCGTTGATCGATTGCCGCCCCGTGGGGCTGCGACTTCGGATTTTTGCTTTTCAGTACGGAGCTCTTTCTTCAGCGCGTGCCGGAGCACATCGATGGGTTCCTTTCGCCGGCCGGAGCCGGTCCTGAACGATGTCCGGATCGATCCCGCGCAAGTGGGCATCGAAATCCGCGATCTGCGCAAGGCAAAGCGCATGACAATCAAAGAGTTGTCGCTTGAGACGGGGCTCTCCGTGGGGCATCTGAGCGAGATCGAGCGTGGCCTGGCGTCGCCCAGCATCAAGGCGCTTCGGGACGTGGCGGAGGCGCTCGGAGCGACCATCAGCTGGTTCATGCATTCGATCGATGGGGGCGATCCTCGCGAGCGCGATTACGTGGTGCGCGCCGGAAACCGGCGCACGCTGCGCCCGGTGTCCGAGATCACGGAGGAGCTTCTGTCGCCGAACCTCAGAGGGCACCTCGAAGTTCTCCTGTCGCGCTTTCCTCCGCATGCGGCGGGCGCGGAGGTCGTCTATTCGCACGAGGGCGAGGAGGCCGGAGTCGTGCTGTCCGGGGCGCTCGACCTTTGGATCGGCGGGCAATGTTTCAGTCTCTTCGAGGGCGACAGCTTCAGCTTCCCGTCGAGCACGCCGCATCGCTATCGCAATCCCGGTCAGGCGGAGGCTCTCGTCATTCGAGTCATGACGCCGCCGACGCTTTAGGTGTGTCGGGCCGGCGGCCGGGTCAGACCGCCGTGAAGCCGTTGTCGACGAAGACGTGGGCGCCGTTGACGAAGCTTGCCTCGTCGCTGGCCAGGAACAACGCGACGCGCGCGACCTCCTCCGGCTCGCAAATGCGGCCCTGCTGCACGGCCAATGCGGCATCCGACATGTCGACGCCGAGCCTGTTCAGGGCGTCGACCTCGCGCAGGCCGTGAGGGGTGCGCACGAATCCCGGGCATACGGCGTTGCAGCGGATGTTGTGGTCGCGGTACTCGACGGCGATGGAGCGGGCAAACATGTGGCAGGCGCCTTTCGAGGTGTTGTAGGCGACCTCGCGGGGCGTTGCGGCGATTGCCGAGATCGACGACGTGCAGACGATGGAGCCGCCGCCACGAGCGATCATGCCCGGCAGCACGGCCTTGGTCATGAGGAACATGCTGGTGACGTTGACGGCCATGAGCCAGTTCCATTCCTCGAGCGTGTTTTCGAGGAACGGCTTGATGATGATCGAGCCCGCGTGATTGAAGAGCACGTCGGGGGCGCCGAGCGCCGCTGTCACGGCAGCGACGGCGGCGTTAACGGCGCCTTCGTCGGTCACGTCGGCGGCCGCGAACATCGCGCTGCCACCCTTCGCCTCGATCTCGGCGACGACGGCGCGTCCCGCATCCTCGTTAATATCGACGACGCCGACTGCGGCGCCCTCCTCGGCGAAGAGGCGCGAGGAGGCGCCTCCCATGCCTGTCGCTCCACCGGAAATGAGTGCGATCTTGCCAGCGAGTCGTCCGGACATCCTGATGCTCTGCCGTTTGTGTGCGCTGCCGTACGAAAATCCATGCGCGAGCTTAGTCAGTTCTCGGCGGCGCTACTTGACCGGCCTGGCCGAACGACCCTTCGGCCGTGTCAACTTCTCCAACAGTCCTGTCAATGGAGGGGGCGGCTGGCTAGGATAAGACCTCGGCAACGAGCCGCCGGCACCGCGTGGGAGGACCGCCTTTGGCAGATGAGCCTCGCCCATCCCCCAATCGTTGGAAGCGCTTCTCCGACTGGGACGAGCGGCCGCTGAGACTCGACAAGTTCGCGATCGAGGACGCGGAGCACGGGTTCGTGGCGTTCGCGAGCCCGAACGATCCCAGGCCGGCTCTTGCGGTCTCCGGGGGCAGCGTCGAAGCCATGGACGGGGTCGCGGCGCGTGACTTCGACATGATCGACGTCTTCATCGCAAAGTATCATCTCGACCCCGTTGTCGCGGCCGAGGCGATGGCCATGCCGTCGCTCGAGATCGCGCGCATGCTGGTCGACATGAGCGTACCCAGGGGCGAGCTGGTGCGCCTCGCGCATGGCATGACCCCCGCCAAGCTCGCCGAGGTGGTCGCGCATCTGTCGTCGCTCGAGATCGCATTCGCCTACGGCAAGATGCGTGCGCGCCGGACGCCCGGGAACCAGGCGCACGTGACCAACGCCAAGGACGATCCCCTGCAAATGGCGGCGGACGCCGCGACGGCGGTCGCGTTCGGCTTCGACGAGATCGAGACGACGATGCGGGTCGCGCGCAATTCCTGGTCGAATGCGGTCGCGTGCGCGGTCGGAGCCTCGGTCGGGCGCTGGGGCACGCTGTTCCAATGCTCGAGCGAGGAGGCGGAGGAGCTCAAGATCGGCATGGCCGGCTTCACGTCGTACGCGGAGACGGTCTCGGTCTATGGCACGGAGAAGAGCTTCATCGACGGCGACGACACGCCGTGGTCGAAGGCGTTCCTCGCGGCAGCGTACGCATCACGCGGCATCAAGATGCGCTGCACCTCGGGGGCCGGCTCGGAGCTGCTCATGGGGTTCCACGAGCGCAAGTCCCTGCTCTACCTCGAGGCGCGCTGTCTCTGCCTGCAGCGGGCGATGGGCGTGCAGGGCACGCAGAACGGCGGCATCGACGGGGCGCCGGTGACGTGCACGGTTCCCGGCGGCATGCGCGAGCTGATGGCGGAGAACCTGATCGCGGTGTGGCTCGATCTCGAATGCGCGTCCGGCAACGACGCGCGGGCAACCGAGTCCGAGATCAGGGTTGGCGCGAAGATCCTGCCCTACCTGATCGCGGGATCGGACCTCATCTGCTCCGGCTTCGGCTCGATCCTGAAGTACGACAACTCCTTCAATGCTTCGCTGCTGAACGGCGAGGAACTCGAGGACTACCTTGTCCTGCAGCGCGACTTCGAGGCCGACGGCGGACTGTCCCCGGTCGAGGAAACGCGCGTCTTCGAGCTTCGCAAGCATGCCATCGAGGTGCTGTCGGCCGTGCTCGAGGAGCTGGGTCTCGCCAATCCCACCCAGGCCATGAAGCAGAGCGTGGCCGCCGCTTCGGGCTCGGACGAGACGGCGAGCTTCATGCCGCGCGACGTCGCGCTGATCAGCGAGGCGATCCACGAGCGGGGGATTACCGTCGTCGACGTGATCAAGGCGCTGGCGAAGCGCGGGTTCGTGGAAGAGGCGCAGAACCTTCTCAATCTCGTGCGGCTGCGCGTTTCGGGCGACTATCTGCAGACATCGGCCGTGGTGCGCGACGGGCGCGTGCTGAGCGCCATCAACGATCCGAACGATTACGCTGGACCCGGCACGGGCTACCGCGTCGGCGAGGGGCGGCGGGCGGAGATCAATGCGATCCGGGACGTTCTCACCCGCGAGGAGGTGCTGCGCGCCGAGCAGGTGCACAAAGCCGCCGAGAGCCGGCGCATCGCCTATCGCACGGCGGGATCGGCGGCGACGAGTACCGACAGCCGCGACATCGTCATCGGCGTCAGCCCGGCTTTCGGCATCAAGCTGTTCCAATCTGTCGCCGGCCATCCCCTGTCGGCCATCTTGCGCGAACTCGTTCAGGGCATCGCCGAGGAAGGCGGACGGGCACGCATCGTGCGCATGAAGCATACGGCCGACACGTCGTTCCTCGGCCTCAGCGCCGCGCGGCTCGCGGGCTCGGGCATCGGCATCGGGCTGCAGGCCAAGGGCACGGCCGTCATCCACCAGAAGGACCGGCAACCGCACAACAATCTCGAGCTATTCTCGAACTCGCCGATCACGCGACTCGAGCATTACCGGCGCATGGCGAGGAACGCCGCCGTGTACGCGCGCGGCGAGCTGCCGGAGCCGGTGGTCGTGCCGACGCGCGGCGAGGCGATGGGCTCGCGGTATCACGCGCGCGTGTCGCTCATCTACGCGGTCGAGACGGAGATGACGTCCGAAGGGGCCGCGCCCGAGGAACTCGAAATTTCGTTCCTGGGGGCCTCGGCATGAGCAAGGAGCCGCTTTCGATCGCCGATTATCCCTTGGCCGAGAAGCGCCCGGAGCTCGTGCGCGGCAAGCGCGGCAAGGGCCTCGCGGACCTCACGCTCGATGCCGTCCGCGAGGATCACGTCGTGCTCGAGGATCTGTCGATCACGGCCGATGCGCTCGGTCAGCAGGCCGAGATCGCGCGGGCGGCGGGCCGGCCGACGCTGGCGGCCAATTTCGAGCGGGCGGCGGAGCTGGTCGACGTGCCGCAGGAGACCATCATGCGGGTCTACGAGCTGTTGCGGCCGGGGCGCGCCGCATCGAAGGAGGTGCTGCTCGCCGCGGCGCGTGAGCTTGGCGAGACGTACGGCGCCAAGGGCGTCGCGGCGTTCGTGGCCGAAGCGGCGGACGTCTATGAGCGGCGCGGGCTGTTCAAGAAGAGATTCTAGCGACGCGGGCGAGCGTTAGAACGGCGCGCGTACGCGGGGCTCGGTCTCCTCGCGGATTCTCCGCTCCATGCGTTCGACCAAGCGCGCTTCGGCCTGCGCGCTCATGGCGCGCGCGTCATCCAGGGTGCTCACGAGCTCTTCCACCTCCAGGCGCAAGGCCGCGACTTCATCCTGCAGACATTTGATCTGCTCCTTCTCCGCGTCGTGCTTCGTGCAGTCCAGGGCGAGAGCGCTGCTGCCCCATAGCCCGACGACGAGCGCGGCACACCGCGCGGCGTGATTGCGCATGACTGTCTCCCCAAAAGCTCGCACGAGATCTCGACGTGACGCACAGTGTGCGGATCGACGAGCGCGATTTTGAGGCGTGACGGCGCCCCCGGTGCGGCCGCTTGCTACCGCCTTCAACGCGCCATATTGTTTCGACAAGATTTTTGTCGAAAGGCGCTGATCATGAATATTCGCGAGCTCGCCAAGCTCACCGGCCAAGCCGAACGGCAGATCCGGTACATGATCGCAGAAGGCTTCATGCCCCCGCCTTCCGGGGGACGAGCAACGGCAGACTACGGAGAGGACCATGTAACGGCTATCCGCCGCTATACCGCGCTGAGGCAGCAAGGACTTCCGCCTCAGGCCATCCGGGTTCTCCTCGCGAGTGGACAGTCGGCTCCTTTCCCGGTGGCCCCCGGCATCGTGCTCCATGTCGATCCAAGCGTGATCGGCACCCAGATGGACGTCGATGCCTTGGTTCAGCGGATCAGCAAGGTGTTGAATGACATTCTCCAGGAGCCGACAGATGCCCAGCATCAGCACGCTGCACGACGATCTCGTTAGCCGACTGATCGACCGCTCCACGCATGCTCACGGCCGTTTTCCAATCCCTCTCATTGCCACGTCCTATCAAATCGCTCTCTCCGGCGGGCTCGCCCGCGTCACCGTCCGGCGCACGTTCCGCAATCAGGAAGCGGAAACAATCGAGGCGGCGCTGACCTTTCCGGTTCCGGTGCATGCCGTGCTCTACGGCCTCGAGGCGCGCATCGGCGGGCGCACGGTGAAGGCTGTCGCCAAGGACAAGACAGCGGCGCGCGAGAGCTACGAAAGCGCGGTCGACGCCGGCAAGACGGCGGTGCTGCACGAGGAGCTTCTCAAGGGCGTGCACATGCTCTCGGTGGCGCATGTGGCTCCGGGCACGGACATCGAGGTGACGGTAGAGTTCGCGCAGGTGCTCACGTGGCTCGGCGGACGCGCGCTGGTGCGGATTCCGACCACCGTCGGCGATGTCTATGGCCACTCCGGGCTTTCCGACTGCGATGAGCTGGTGACCGGCGGACCGGTCGCGGCCGCGCAACTCGATATTGCTTGCGAAGCTGGCACATCGGCGCTGATCGGCGGGCAGCCGCTCGTCGCCGGGATGCGCGTTCCGCTCAACCGGCCTATCGTCATCGAGATCAAGGGATGGACGGCTCGGGAGGTGCGCGGTCACACGGCGGCGGGGCAGCCGTTTTCGCTTCGCATCGCACCCGCTCCGGATGGCGAGGCGCCGCTGGACGTGGCGTTCCTGATCGATCACTCGGGGTCCATGGCCTCGATGTGCACGCTCGGCGCACGCGTGTCGAAGCATGCGGCCGTGATGCTGGGGCTGGCCGAGGTCGCGCAGAGCCTCAGTGCGCCCGACCGCATCAATCTCTGGCAGTTCGACGATCGCGCCGAGGATCTCGGGACGGCTCACGGCAAGCAAGTCATGGATCTCATCCGGATGCTGGAAGGTCCCGACGGCGGCACGGAGATCGGCGGCGCAATCGAGACGCTGCTCGCACATCGCAAGGTGCGCGATGTCGTTCTCGTCACCGACGGCATGAGCCATGCGCTCGACGTGCAGACGCTTGCCGGGCGCGGGGTGCGTTTCTCCGTGGTGCTGATCGGCGAGGACAGCCTCGAAGCCAACGTCGGCCATCTCGCGGCGCTGACAGGCGGCGAGATCTTCGTCGCGGACGGCGCAAAGGTGGAGGAGTCGCTTGCGAGCGCCATCGGCGCGTTGCGCTCATACGGGGACGGGACGGTCGAGACGCCGGAGGCGGCGTGGCTGGCGCGGGCACGCCGGGGTGGCATGGAGATCGTGGCGAGGTATGAGGATCGCGTAGCGGATGTGCCCGAGGGGGATGCGGATGCGGCGCGTGCGGCTGGTGCGCTCGTCGCCAACCTGCGCCTTGCGGGGCTTCCGACGGCGGATGCGGTTAAGCTCGCGGTGTCCGAAGGCCTCGTCACGCACCTCACGAGCCTCATCCTCGTCGACGAGGAAGGCGCGGCGCGGGCCGGTCTTCCCGCCATGCGCAAGGTGGCGCTGCCCAGTCCGGCAACGTACGCGCCACGGGCGGGAATGGTCGCGTGCATGGAGTATTCGGTTTCGGCATCCGTTGACCCTATCAGGATGTCTCCTCCGGAGACGAGGCGGGTCCAGGCTGCTCCACGCTCGCGTGTTGAAGTGGCGCCTGAAGCGCCGTCAGGACTTGTCGCGAGATCGCGCAGTCTCTTCAGTTTCGGACGGTCCAAAAGCGTAGAGGTGCGGAAGTCGCGGGTCCCGTCCGCTGCACCTTCGGCGGCGGAGACTGACGGCGAGGCGACGCTTGCGAGCGGGGAGTCGCAGGCTCCACGCCTGACCGAGCTGCCGCGGCGCATCGACTGGCGCGAGGAAGGCCAGCGTCTGGTCGAGGGGAACCTGATCGGGCTTCCGCACGACATCGCGGACGCCATCGATGCGGCGGCGCTCGTGGGCGTCGTGAAGCGCGCGGCCAAGCGCCTCGGCATCTCGGCGCGGGTGCTCGTCATCGGGCTTCTGGCGCGGGTCGTGGCGGGCCGCGACCGGCACGCGGAGCGGGTCTATCGCGCCATCCTCGCCAGGGCGAAGACGCGCGACATCAAGAACGCCGCCGACCGGCTCGGGCTTGCTGCTTAACTGCTTACGCTCATGTAAGCTTCCAACGTCATGGCTGCCCAACAAGGCGGCCATGACTTTTCTCGAGGTCTTCGCCGGGAGCGTTTTCGGCGAGGCGCTCTCGGAGGGACGTGTCGAAGCGCGCGGATATGGCGAGCCAAAGGGCGGCGATGGGGATCGAGGCTGTTGCCACGAGAACAAGCGGCCAGCCCATCGACTTCGTGAGTCCGTTGAAGACGGCGCCGGAGAGCGCGTCGCCGCCGCGATAGACGACGGTGTCGATGAAGCTCTGCGCCTTATAGCGCTCGTCGGCGTCGACCGCCGTGTACAGCACCTTGGTCGCCGGATTCGAGAGAGCGAAGGCCGCGACGCGCTCGGCGACCATGATGGCTGCGACGACGTGCAACTCGGGCCATGCCGCGTAAATGCCGAGGCCGACGATGGTGAGCGCGGGCAGGACGGAGGCCGCAACGCCAACGCCGAGCCGCGACATGAGCGGCCCGGTGATCAGAAGCTGGACGAGCGCCGTCAGCACGCTCGTGATCAGGTCGCGCTCGGCGAAGAACAGGACACGCGCACCGGCATCGGGGATGGTCGCGCCGGCGAGGCGGGACTGCTCCAGATAGAAGAACGTCGACAGCAAATTGGCGATCAGCACGTAGGCGGCGATACGCAGCAGGTAGGGGTCGCGGAGCACGCGCTCGGCGCCGGAGAGGAGCGTGCGGAGCGTCGCCGGTGCTTCGGTTTCGCCGGCGTCGGCTTTGCCACGCTCGCCGAAGGTGCGCAGCCACATCGAGAGCGCGGCGGCGCAGGCGAGCAGGCAGGCCGCGACGAGGAGCAGGTGGCGCGCACCGATGAGTGGCGCCAACACGTTGGCCGCCGCGGGGCCGAGGACCGCGCCCGCCGTGCCTCCGGCCGCGATGAAGCCGTAGAGGCGCTTGGCCTGTCCGCTGTCGTAGAGGTCGGACATGAGAATCCAGAACAGCGAGACGACGAACAGATTGAACACGCTCGCGAACACAAAAAATGCCCCGCTCAGGAGGCCTTTCCCGTCGAGCGCCACCCAGAACACGGCCATGAGCGCGATGAAAACCGCATAGATGCCCGGGAGGACCGCGCGGCGGGGAACACGCGCAACGGTCCACCCGAAGAGAGGGACGATCGCCAGCATGACGAGGAAGACGAGCAGGAACCAGAGCTGGCGCTGGTCGGCAGTCGCCTCGGCGCTGATGTTCTCGCGCACGGGGCGAATGAGATAGTAGCCCGCGAGCACGAGGGCAAAGGTCGCAAACGAGCCGAGGACCGCGGCGACCTCGCCGCGCTCGATCTCGACGACCCGGCCGAGGAGTGCCATCAGCCGGGACGGCGGCCGAGGCACCGCTTCTCCATTCTCCCCCTGCATCGCGTATTGTCCTCCCCTATCGGCACGCGTACCGTCGCACGACCCCAAAACTTGGGATAGGCTGTCAGGGTGCTGTGTCAATGGGAGCCGGCGAGCCTGCCGGTTGGATTCATTCATGATACGACGGAGAGGCGCGGCCGGACGTGATCTCGCGGCCGGGTTGGCGGCGGGTGCGCTGCTGCTCGCGATGGCGCCGGCCGGCGCGGCAACCTACACGCTCTGTGCCATGCGCGATGGTCCCCGCGGTCCCTGCACGTGCAAGACCGAGACCGATACGGTCGGCCAGTTCAGCGTCGCGCCGAAAAGCCGTTGCGGGATCACTCCGCCCGACGCCGCCAAAAAGAACGACCCCGCCGCCTCGGCGCAGACAGGTGCACCGGCTCAAGGAGCACCTGTGGGCGCCGTAACGGCGCCGGCAGCGGACACCGCGCCCTCACCCGGCATTCCGGAGCAGACGGCGGCGCTTCCGGCGGCGCGTGGGCGACTCGATGCCGTGCGCCAGCGCGGCAAGATCCTGTGCGGCGTGAACACGGGCCTGCTTGGTTTTTCCGCGCGCACCGATTCCGGCGTGTGGACCGGTCTCGACGTCGACTATTGCCGTGCGCTCGCGGCGGCGACGCTCGGCTCGGCCGACAAGGTGGAGTTCGTGCCGCTCGAGACGAACGTGCGCTTCGATGCCCTGAAGGAGGGCAAGATCGACGTGCTCGCCCGCAACACGACCTGGACCATGGACCGCGAGGTCGAGCTCGGCCTGAGCTTTGCCGGCGTGCTCTATTTCGACGGGCAGGCGTTCATGACGCGCGACGAGCGCGGCTTCGTCTCGGCGCAGCAGCTGGCGGGGTCCAAGGTATGCGTCGAATCCGGTACGACGACCGAGAAGAACATGGCCTACTACTTCAAGCAGCATCAGATCGAAGCGCAAGCGATGACGTTGCCGACGCGGGCGGAGGTGCTCGAGGCCTACGCGTCCGGCGCGTGCGACACCTACTCCAGCGACCGCTCGGCGCTGTTCTCCGACCGGGCGTCCTTGCCGGAGCCGATGCAGCATACCATCCTGCCCGAGGTCATCTCCAAGGAACCGCTGGGGCCTGTCGTGCTCAAGGGCGACGACGAGTGGGCCGAGATCGTGCGCTGGACGCTGGCCGGCCTCATCAACGCGGAAGAGGTCAGCCTGGACAAGGCCTCGGCTGCGTCGTCCGATCCGCTCACCGACGATGCGCAGCGCCTCGTCGATGGCGCGGGTGCGAGCGGCGCGAAGCTGCGCCTCGACAAGACCTGGTTGCGCACGGCGGTGGCGGGCGTCGGCAACTACGGCGAGATGTTCGAGGCGAACGTGGGCAAGGGTAGCCCGCTCGGCATGGAGCGCGGTCTCAACGCGCTCTGGAAGCGCGGCGGCATTCTCACGGCGCCGCCGATGTGGTGAGCATGCGTATCCTACCCGATCGACAGGTCCGTCACTTTGCACTCGCGCTGGCGCTCGCCGTCGCGACACCGGTCGAGGCACAAAGCACACGGCCGCCTCCGCCGCCGCCCAGCGTCGTGCCGCTCGTCAGTCCGACCGCGATCGACGGGCTGCAGCGCGCCGTTGCCCAGTACGGTAGCATTGTCGCATCGGGCGGCTGGCCGCAGTTGCCGGACCGCATCACGCTGCGGCCGGGCGACAGCGACGCCAATGTCGCGATGCTGCGTGCACGCCTCGAGCTCAGCGGCGACGTGCGGGCCGGCGGCAGCGCGTTCGATTTCGACACGCGGCTCGAGGAGGCGGTGAAGCGCTATCAGGTGCGCAACGGCCTCGAGCCGACGGGGATCGTCTACGGCATCACGCTGCGCTCGCTCAACGTGCCTGCCGCGACGCGCCTCGGACAGCTTCAGGTCAACCTGCAGCGCATGCAGGAGCTGATTCCCAAGCTTGGGGCGCCGCGCACCATCCTCATGAACTCGGCGAGCTTCGAGGTGCAGGGCATCGCCGGCGGGGTGGTGGAGGTCGCGAGCCGAACGATCACGGGCAAGCGCGCGACGCCCACTCCCAACGTGTCGGCCACGGTGCAGGCGATCAACCTCCTGCCCTACTGGCATGTGCCGGGATCGATCGCCAAGGCGGCGCTGATCCCCGCCGTGCGCAAGGACCCCTCCTATCTTTACAAGGAACGGATCCGGGTCTTCTCGGCATTCGGCGGCGAGGAGATCGATCCGGCGAGCGTCAACTGGTGGGGGCCGGAGGCGGAGCGCTACGTCTTCCGCCAAGACGCAGGTCCGCAGAACGCGCTCGGCGTGTTGCGCTTCGACATGCCGAACAAGCACATCGTCTACATGCACGACACGCCGATGAAGAACCTGTTCGGCTACTACGAGCGCGCCTACAGCGCTGGCTGCGTGCGCGTGCAGGAGTTTCTCGACCTCGCGGAGTGGGTGATCGCGGGGCAGGACGGCTGGACGCGCGCGCAGATCGAGGCGCAGATCGCCACCGGCAAGCCGAAAACGATCAAGCTCGCGGGCCCCGTGCCGGTGCATTTCATCTACGTGACGGCTTGGTTGGAGAATGGCGCCGTGCAGTTCCGCAACGACCTCTACAACAAGGACGACAGCGCCTTCGATGGCGGCCAGGACGTGGCGTCGCGCGCCATGCCGATGACGGTCGCGCCTTAGTTGGAGCGAGGGGACATCTCTTAACTCCATGGCCGGGCTTGACCCGGCCATGGAGGGCGTATCGTGAAACGTCTCACAAGCGGCCCCTGGATGGCCCCTCAAGGGCGGCCATGGAGTAAAAGGTGGCCCGGTTTGAAAGCGACAAATGGGCTAGCGCAACGCGGCGCGGAGGGCGTCGAGACCGTCGGTGAGGGCGGCGGGGCCGGGTTGCAGGATGAGCGGCGACTTGATCTCGACGATGCGGCCCGAGGCGACGGCAGGGACGGCGTTCCAGCCTTCGCGTGCCTTGAAGCTGTCGATCCGAACCTTCTTCCCGCACCATGAGGCGATCACGACCTCCGGGGCGCGAGCAATGACCTCCTCCGAGGTGACGATGCGGTCCTTCGCCTCCGCCTTGTCGCCGAGCTCGGCGAAGATGTCGTCGCCGCCCGCGATCTCGATCAGCTCCGAAACCCAGCCGATGGCGGAGATCATCGGATTGTCCCATTCCTCGAAATAGACACGCGGGCGGGCCGGTCGGCTGCGCGTCTCATGGGCAATATCGGACACGCGCGCGTCGAGCTTGCGGGCGAGCGTGTCCGCCTTCTCAGGGCAGCCGATGAGCGCGCCGAGGGTGCGGATCATGGCGAAGATGCCGGCGATGTCGCGCTGGTTGAAGAGGTGGACTTCGAGCCCGGCGCGGGCCAGATCGGGGATGATCGGGCCCTGGATGTCGGAGAAGGCGAGCACGAGGTCCGGCTCGAGGGCGACGATGCGCGGCACATCGGCGGACGTGAAGGAGGAGATGCGCGGCTTTTCCTTGCGCACCTCGGGAGGGCGAACGGCATAGCCGGACACGCCGACAATTCTATGCTGCTCACCGAGGAGGTAGAGCGTCTCTACGGTTTCCTCGGTGAGGCAGACGATGCGTTCGGCGGGGAAGCGCCGCAACGCTGCCTCAGGCCGTCACTGCGGCGCGCGGCTGGACCGGCTTCACGAGCGAAAGAGCGACGGCGGCGCGGTGGATGACGAGAAACGCCGCGTAGGCCACCGCATTGATGCCCAGCACCTCGCCGACGACTGCGAGCGAGAAGGAGTCGCCGGGATAGCCCGATACGATGCCGTAGGCGTAGAGGCCGGCCTGGTAGGCGACGAAGGCGGCGGCGAAGGCGACGACGATGGCGAGCAAGGTCGAAGAACGGACATAGGCCGTGGCGTAAGTGGCGGCGTAGTAGCCGAGCACGGTCGCGACGCCGATGGCCACGCCCCAGCCGTAGGTGTCCGGCGTGTGCGGGTAGCTCAGCAGCAGGAAGCCGACGGCCTGGTTGACGAGCCAGGTGACGACGACGAGCACGAGGCCCTCCGTGCGGCGGAGCGTCAGCGCGGCGAGGGCCGCCACGGCGGCAAGGGGGGCCACGCAGGCGAGGCCGTAGCTGCCGATGACGCTCAACCCCGCGATGAGGGCGATCCAAAGGCCACTCCCGGCATCGTCCGAAGTGCGGGCGCTGGAGGCGGCGATCCTGTCCGTCATGGTCTTATCCCCTTGTGGATGCTGGTCTTCCGGAAGCGGGCTGTGCGCCCTCCGGGTGGGTGTCTCTGCCCCTACGGATAGTGCTCCTGGAGGACGAGTCAATCGGGAAAAAGTGAGCGGCAAAAACGCAGGTGGGACTGTGCCGATAGGGCTGGGGCGACGTCAGGCCGCGCGCGCCGTCCTGGCTGCGCCGAGCCAGCTCTTGATGCGCTCGATGTCGGGCGGCGCGCCGTCGCGCAGGATGCGCTGGCCGGGCGGTGTCGCAGCGAAGGCCAGCACGTCGGCGCAAAGCCTGGTGTCCTCGGCCTCGGCAAGGCTTTGCGCGGTCCGGTAGCCGGCTCCGGCGAGGAGCTCGCTGTGAGTGCCGCGCAGGCCTGGAACGTCCATCATCAGTCGGCACTGATCCTGCCACAGGGCGATGGTCTCCGGCGTCACGTTCTTGGATTTCATCGCGCCGGCCGTGAGATAGGTCGAGGCGCCGAGAAAATCGGCAACCGTCCTGATGCCAAGGGGCTCGAGGCGCTTGGCGGTGCGTGGTCCGATCGAGGGCGCCCGCTCGACGTCGTCGGTAAGGGCGAGGTAGGCCTTCGGGCGCGCGGGTTTGAGGACGGCGAGCGGCTCGGGCTCGGCGGCGCGAGGCACGGGTGCGGCCGGTGGCGCTGCCTCCGGTGCCTTGCCGGCCAGTGCCGCAGCGCGTGCCGTCGCGCGGGCGGCCAGACGCGGGGCCTCGACCTCGGCCGCATGAAGATCGCGGACGACGCGATCGTCCTCGGGCAAAGTCGCATCGACGCGGCCGGTGGCCAGCAGCTCGTCGTACATGGCGGTGACGATGCGGCGGTCATCGGCATCGGCGAGGCGCTTGGCGAGGGTCTTGGCCGGGATCTTCACCGCGGCCAGAACGGTGTCGAGCGTGAGATCGACCTCGGGCGGGGCGACGGCCGCTTCCTCGAACGCGCGGTCGAGAATGGTTGCGAAGGCGGAAGCGGCATAGATCAGGAGCTCGCCCAGGATGCGGCGGCTCAGGGCGTCGAGGCCTGACGGCGGATCGCTCACGCCTTTCGCCAAGTCGTAGTGGGCGATGAGGGCCTCGTAGTGCGGGTTGGCCTTCTCGGCGCTGCGCAGCACGAGGTCGCGCAGCCATTGCGGCCCGTCGGCGACCTCGATGTCGGGGGCGCCATGGGCGGCGATGGCCTCGGCCCGGAGTGAATCGTAGGCGCGGGAGATCGACCACTCCGCCGCGCGATGGATGCTGTTCTCTCCCTCCGACTGGCCGGTGTGGAAGGGCTGGATCGGGTCCGTGACGTAGTGGGAGAGGACGCCCGCGGCCCACGCCGCCTCGCTCCAGTCCTCGCGCGCGAGCGCCTCCACGAGCGTCGCATACCATTCCTCGGCCTTGCCGAGCGCGCCGCCCCAGTAGTTGTCGCGCACGTGGAGCACGTGGTTCTTGAAGTCCTTGAACTCGTTGTCCGGGGCCTTGGCGCCCAGCATGTAGCGCTCGGCGTGCTTCAGGAACAGGCGCTGCCAGTACTCAGCCTCCGGGCTCGAAAGATGGCGCAGCGCGTCGAGCGCCAGCTTGTGGTGCGTACCGGTGGCGTGAGCGGCGTACACGATGCGGAACAGCAGCGACATCGGTTTTCCCCCTGCTTGGGCATATTCCCGAATCAAGTTTCGGCCGAGTCGGGGTATGGCGAGAAGGTGTCGGCGTCGCAGGCCTGTGGAGCAGTTCGGCGTTTCCGGCGCGGAAAGCCGTGCCAAACAGTGACGTATCTGGACTCCGGCCTTCGCCGGAGCGACGGAGGCCAGAGTCCAGGCCCGTCAGACGTGCAATGTCGCGCGCAAATTCAAACGGCCTCATCCGAGAAGAAGGCGAGCAGGGCGTTCAGCGTTTCTTGGGGGGCTTCCTCGGGCAGGAAATGGCCGCAATCGATGGCGTGGCCGGTGACGGGCGCGGTGGACTTCTCGCGCCAGGTGGCGAGGACGTCGAACGTCTTTCCCACCACGCTGCGGCTGCCCCAGAGCGCGAGGAGGCGTGCCGCGATCTTGACGCCGGCCGCGTCGCTCTCCGCGTCGTGTACGAGATCGATCGAGGCCGAGGCGCGATAGTCCTCGCAGGCGCCATGGACGGCGGCGGGGTCGAAGAACGCCTCCACGTAGTGGCGCAGGATCGGCTCGTCGAAAGTACCTTCCGTCTTGCACCAGGAGACGAGGGTGCGGCGGATGTAATCGTGGGTGTTGTTGACGATCATGCGCTCCGGCATGTCCGCCGGCTGGATCAGGAAGAACCAGTGGTAGTAGGCGGTCGCGAAGGCCTTGTCGGTCGCGGCGTACATGGTGGCCGTGGGGCAGATGTCGAGCACGGCCATCCGCTCGACGGCCTGCGGATGATCAAGGACCAGGCGGTGCGCGACGCGTCCGCCGCGGTCGTGGCCGGCGAGGCGGAAGCGGTTGTGCCCGAGCGCGCGCATGAGGGCCACCTGGTCGGCGGCCATGGCACGCTTGGAATAGGCGGCATGGTCGCCGCCGCCCGGGGGCTTGCTCGAGGCGCCGTAGCCGCGCAGGTCGGCCGCGACGACCGTAAATCGCCCGGCGAGCGCGGGAGCGATCTTGCGCCAGCAGGCCCGCGTTTCGGGGTAGCCGTGCAGGAGGAGGAGCGGGGGCCCCGAGCCGCCGATCGCTGCTGCAATCTCAACGCCGTTGCCGACGGGTACGGTGTGTGATGTAAAGCCTTCGATCATTCGCGGCCTCCTGCCGCCATAGTCAGGCAAATCATCACGTTGGGGAAGGTTTCATGAAGCTTGTGCGGTTCGGAGCCAAGGGCGCGGAGAAACCCGGGCTCGTCGACAAGGACGGCCGCGTGCGCGATCTCTCGGCGCATGTGGCCGACATCGCGGGCGAGACGATCGGGCCGGAGAGCCTCGCCAAGCTTCGCGCCGTCGATCCGGCGTCGCTGCCGCTGGCGCCCGAGGGCGTGCGGCTCGGGCAGCCTGTCGCGCGGCCGTGGAGCTTCATCGCGGTCGGTCTCAACTACGCGGACCACGCCAAGGAGACAAACCAGGAGATTCCTTCCGAGCCGATCCTGTTCAACAAGCTCGGCAACACCGTCTCGGGACCGTTCGACGATGTGATCACGCCCAAGGGCGCCAACCGTATGGACTGGGAGCTCGAGATCGCGTTCGTCATCGGCAAGCGCGCCCGCTATGTCGAGGAAAAGGACGCCATGGATCATGTGGCGGGCTATGCGATCTGCAACGATGTGTCGGAGCGGCGCTTCCAGTCGAAGCGTGGCGGGCAGTGGGTCAAGGGCAAGGCGTGCGAAACGTTCGGTCCGCTCGGGCCCTGGCTTGTGACGACGGACGAAATCGCCGATCCGCAGAACCTTTCGATGTCGCTCAAGATCAACGGCGAGGTGCGGCAGAAGGGCTCGACGTCGACCATGATCTTCTCGATTCCGTTCCTCGTCTCCTACATCACGCAATTCATGGTGCTCGAGGCCGGCGACGTGGTGACCACGGGGACGCCGCCCGGCGTCGGCGTGGGCATGAAGCCGCCGCAGTTTCTCGTGCCCGGTGATGTGATGGAGCTCGAGATCGAGGGCTTGGGGATGCAGCGGCAGACGGTGGTGCCGTTCACGGGTTAGGGGCGCCGAGCCAATGTTCCGCCGCGCTCCTCCGATACGAAGCAGGACTCCTCGCTGAGACCTGACATGGCGGACCTTGACGTTTCCGTGCTCGACGCTTTTGCGCCCAACGCCTACGGGCTCGTGCGGCGCATATCGCGGCGGATCAGCGACAGGCTGCTCGACAACATCGCGGTCGCCGATTACGGCCACGATGCGGACGCGCATTACGCCGCCATCCGGAAGGTCCGCGACGGCGGACCGATCGATGCGCCTCTGCTCTGGGTTCCCAAGGAGGCCCTGGAGCTCAGACGTTGGACGGAGCCGGACGCAGTCAACAGGTCGGGCCGCGAAGGGGAGCTTGCCGGGCTCGAAGGCCATTGGGTGCGGGCCTTCTCGTGCGCGGTGCTCATGAAGGCCTATGGCGATCCGGAGACGGGGCCGCTCGTCGATGGCGAGAGCGCGACGTGCGTGCAGCTCATCGAGAGCTGCGCGGCGCTCGACGAGGACGTCTCGCGCGAGGCCATGGGTGCGCTCGCCTGGTTGCTGCCGCGCGCCAAGCGCGACTGGGGCGAGCGCAACTACGTCGGCATCGCGCTGCTCTACGTGGCCCTCAAATCGAAGATCGACGTGGCGCCCGAGATGCTCGAAGCGCTCGCCCGCTGGCTCATCGCCGAGGAGGGCGAGCTGTTCGACGTGTTCGGCTACGGCTTGGGTCGGCACGACGCGATCTGGCAGCTTCGCCTTTCACACAATCTGTTCGACCGGAAATGGATGGCGCTTGGGCGGGCGCTGGTGGCGCTGACCCAAGAGGCGCAACGCAACGGCAGTCCCGTTTCCGAGGTCGGGCGATTGCTGGCAGGCGAGACGCTGCCCTAGTTGTCTCAAGACGGATTGCGCGGCTTCGGCGGCGTGTAGATCCGCGGCTGATCGCGATCGAAGGGCGGGGTGCCTCAGCGCACCGAGAAGTTGAAGGGCACGGAGACGACCATGGGGCCGTCGCTGCGCGCTTCGCTCGGCATGGCGGGGAAGGGTGCAGCGCGGTCAATAGACGCGACGGCGGCTTCATCCAGAAGCTTCGAACCAGAACTCGTGGCGATCTCGCGCGAGATAAGCTCGCCCTCGGAGCCGACCGTGAAGCGCACCACGACGGTGCCAGAAATCTTCGAGCGCGGGTTCACCTTTTTCGACGAGAGGTGCTTGAAGAGCTTGCCGCGGTAGGCGGACATCGCCGTGGTGTTGCCGCCGGTCTTGCCTTGCTCGTCGCGCGCCTTCTGCTCCTCGACGGCGAGCTCTGTCTGCTGGACGGCGGCGATCTTCTCCTCCTGCTTCTCCTTCACCTCCTCGGGTGGCGGCTCGTCGACGACTTTCTCCTGGTCGGGGCCGTTCTCGGAGGCGATGACGCTCTGCACCTCCTGCTCGATGGGTTTCACCTCTTCCACGGCCTGCACGGTCTCGAGCACCTGGGGCGGGGCCTCCACGGCCTCGATCCGCTCGCTATAGACGCCCTGCTCGACGATGAAGGAGTCCTCGCCGACGCCCGACTCGAGCGACGCGCCGCCGGGCGAGGCAAGGAAGAACGCCACGGCACCGCCGTGCAGCGCGAAAGAGATCAACCATGTGAGGGATCGAAGCGACATCTCAGGCGCGGGGCTCCACCGGTCTCACTGGGGCTTGGGCTTGGGTTGCGACAGGAGCGAGACGCGCCCGTAGCCGCTCTCACCGACGCGGCCCAGGACGTCCATCACGTCGCCGTAGTTGCTTTTCTTGTCAGCGCGCACATAGACGACGGTGTCGCCTTCGGCAGCGCGCATCTCGCGCAGGCGCGGCACCAGCGTGTCAGCCGAGACCTGCTCGTCGCGGATATAGAGGCCGCCGTCACCGGCGAGCGAGACGACCATGGCCTTCTTCGACTGGCTGACGCGCGTCGCGGACGTGTTCGGCAGCTCGAGCGGCACGCCGGCGACCATCAGCGGGGCCGCGACCATGAAGATAATGAGCAGCACGAGCATCACGTCCACCATGGGCGTGATGTTGATCTCCGCCATGGGGCGATAGCCGGCATCGTCGTCGTCGCCCTGGGGCGCGCCATTTCCGACCGCGATGGCCATCCTACACTGCCTTTCCGGCGCGTAGCGGCTCGGCGCTTGCGGGGCGCGCGAAGCCTTCAGACTGGGGGCGCGAGAGGCGCTTGGCGAGCTCGGTGATGGTCGCGCCGCCACGGTTGGCGCCGCGTCCGAGCGACACCGAGATCATATTGTAGGCCATGACGGCCGGGATGGCCGCGGCGAGGCCGAGGGCGGTGGCGAACAGGGCTTCGGCGATGCCGGGCGCGACGACGGCGAGCGAAGTGTCCTTCTGCTGCGCGATCGACGTGAAGCTGTTCATGATGCCCCAGACGGTGCCGAACAGGCCGATGAACGGCGCGGCGGAGCCGACCGTGGCGAGAAAGGGCAGGCCGACCTCAAGCTTCTGCAATTCGCCTTTCAAGGAGAGGCGCATGGCGCGCTCGAGGCGGGCGCGCAGCTCGCCGCGCGGCTCATTGCGTCCGCCGTCCTCGGCCTCGTGATGGGCCGCCGTAAGCAGCGTGCGCACGAGCCCGCGGGGCGCGTCGGCGGTTGTCTCGTCGCTCACCGTGCGCTCCAGGCGGCGCAGGTCGCGACCGAGCTTGCTCAAACGCACGGCCTTCTCGAGGATGATGGCCCAGCATGCGACCGAGGCCAGCGCCAGGATCAGCATGACGGCCTTCACGATCGGATCGGCCTGGGCGATCATGCCGTAGATGGAAAAATCTTGAACGGCTGCGGCAGTCATCTGCTCCACGACGGTACCCTTTACTCCCAATTACTATCTCGGCTGCCGCGCTGCTATTTCGTGAGCTGCACGCTGGTCAGCGACTTGACGGTGATGCCTGTGAGGCAGTTCTCGACCGGGCCTGCGTCCGACGTGCACTCCACGATGTCGTTGATCAGGAGATTGCCGATTTTGTCGCAGGCGATGCTGTCGAGGTCGAACAGCTTCACGGAGCGCTTCTTGGCTTTCAACGGAGCCAGGTCCATGGCGAAGCGCCGACCGATGACGCCGTCCTGCTGGAAGAGGACGAGATCGAGCTTGAAGGCTTTGTAGGCCGTGTCGTCGTCGTTCTGGACCACCATATAGGCGCGGCAGCCGTTACCCTGTGGCTCGAGCTTGTTCAGCTCCACCGACAAAGCTTTCGGCTCTGCAGCGGCCGGCGACGCCATGACGAGCACCAGGGACAAGACACAAAGGATCTTGCCTGCGGCGTAGAATTGGCAGCTCAAACTGTCCTCCTAGACTTCGCAATACTGTCCGGCGTGACGGCCCTACCGGCTTTCGAGCGGGCCAATCCGCAGGCTTCTGTTTTACTATAACCTCACACAGTCGCACAGTTTCCGCCACACACAGTCCCGAGATTTGCCCGTGCGTGGGGCGGTTGAACCATTGCCTTGTGTTTGTTATGTTTTTTGCAGGCCGAATCGTTGTCCTATCACGCCTGTTCCCGGCCGCCCGGCGCACACCCGGCGAGGCTGGCTTCGCCGCCACTATCGCCAAATCGCGGCAAGAATCAACAGACCGGTTGGTCAACGCTTGAATGTTTGGTGCTCACCCTTGCTCACGGTATTTCGCGTCATCTTGAGGTGTCCGCGCGCATAGGAAACTCGCCCGGTGTCGCCCCCTTTGTTGCGTTCCGTCGGGGATGTCCCGTATGGCGTAAATTCCTTGCAATACACGGAAAATCACCCGAGTTGTAGGATGTTTTCCCATGTGGGAAGAATTCCCTAAGAAATCGGGAAATAATCCCGATGCGGCCTGGCCACATCTTGTCGGTAATGCGGCAAACTGCGCTGAAATGTGCTGTTACAAAGTTGACCCCCCAAGCGGTCCATCCCTAGATGATCTTCGGTACAAAACCGGTGGTTCTGTGTCGTTGCGGAGGGGATGACACGTGGCCTGCGGGGGAGTTTTTCACGGGGGAGGCAAGGAATGAATTTCGGAAAGATCGCTTTGGCCGCGGGCGCGATGGTGATCGCGCCTCATTTGGCCGGCGCCCAGCAAACGCAAGGTGCTGCCGGCGCAGGCGAGACGGAGCTTCCCGCCGTCGACGTGGTGCAGGAGACGCCGGTCCAGAAGGCGGCGCGCAAAAAGAAAGCGGTGCCGGTATCGCCGCTCGCCGCCGCGCCTTCAGCGCCGCCCGCTGCCGCAACGGGGGCTGCGCCCGCGGAGTCGGCTTCGCGAGGTGCTGGCTTGGGCACCGGGAACCCGGCAGACATCAAGGTGCCGAGTGCGGTTTCCACGGTCACGGACGCGGACATCAGCCGCGATGGCAGCAAGCAAATCCAGCAAGTCCTGCAGCAGAATGTTCCGGGTATCATCCTCTCGGACGCTGCCGGCAACCCGCTGCGCGCGGAGATTTCCTACCGCGGGTTCGACGCTTCTCCGGTGGGCGGTCGCTCACAGGGCCTCGCCGTCTATCAGAACGGCGTTCGTATCAATGAGGCGTTCGGCGATACCGTGAATTGGGACTTGATCCCGACCAACGCCATCGATTCGATGTCGGTGGTGAGCAACAACCCGGCGTTCGGCCTGAACGCGCTTGGCGGCGCCATCAGCATCATCATGAAGGACGGCTTCAGCTACGAGGGCGCCGAGGTCGACCTCATGGCCGGCTCGTTCGGGCGCGCGCAGTTCGGTGTGCAAGCTGGAGCGAACAGCGGCAATGTCGGCGCCTATATCGCTGCCGAGGGTATTCGCGACGATGGTTTTCGCGATTTCTCCGACTCGGAGATTAGCCGCCTCTATGGCGATATCGGTTTCAAGGGTACGGCCGCTGAGCTGCATGTCAGCCTTACGGCGGCGGACAGCGCGGTCGGCGTAACGGCCGCCGGTCCGTTGGAACTGCTGCGCCAGGACTGGGGGAACACGTTCACCTCGCCGCAGGATACGTCGCTCGAGCTCTTGATGCCGACGATCTCCGGTACGCTGCAGGCCACCAACACCCTGAGCTTCTCGGGTGTCGGTTACTATCGTCGCTTCAAATCCAACGTGGTCGACGGCAACCTGTCCGAGGCCGACGAGTGCACAGGTATCGGAGGCAGCGGCTTCGACAACACCACGCTTTGCCTTCAGGAGATCGACGAGGTCACAAATCTGATCGAGGAAGAGCAGGTCATCGATCAGTTCGGAAACCCGGTGGCATCCTACGAGAATATCGGCTCGATCGAACGCATCAACACCAAGGCCGAAAGCTGGGGTGGCTCGGTTGAAGCGGTCGAGAAGACACCGTTGTTCGGACGTCCCAACCAGTTCCTGGTCGGTGTCAGCTACGATCACGGCAAGGTGGATTACGACACCTCGAGCGAGCTCGGTGTGGTGGGTCCCAAGTTCGTCGTATCCGGGACCGGATTTATTGCTACGGAGCCCGAGGATCTTGCTCCTCGCATTCTCTCGACCGAGAACACCTATTGGGGCCTTTACTTCTCCAATGCGCTCGACGTCACCGACCAGCTCACCGTGACCGTTGGCGGCCGTTACAACCACGCCACGATCAAGATGGATGACCTTACCGGCGAATTCGACGAACTCGACACCACGAACAAGTACCAGCGCTTCAACCCGATGGCGGGCGCCACTTACAAGCTTTTCCCGGGTCTCGCGATCTACGGCGGCTACTCGGAAGCGAACCGTGCTCCAACGGCCGCGGAGCTCGGTTGCGCCGAACCGGAGAACCCCTGCTTGATCGAGAGCTTCCTTACCGACGACCCGCCGCTCAACCAGGTCGTGTCGCACACCGCAGAGATCGGCGTGCGCGGAGAGAATAAGAGCTTCAACGGTGGGCGGCTCACCTGGAGCGCGGGCCTGTTCCGCACGCTCAACGAGGACGACATTCTCAACGTGGCAGCGGAGGAGACCGGACGCGGATTCTTCCTCAACGGCGGTGACACTTTGCGCCAAGGCGTCGAGCTGGCTGCCAGCTATCAGACCAGTCGTTGGCAGGTTTACGGCACATACTCCTTCGTCGATGCGACGATCGAGAACGATCTCGTCATCCCGGCGAGGGGCACGCCGGAAGGGTCGGAAGAATGTCCGGACTTCGTGACGCCGGGTAATGCGCCGCCCGATTTCGAGGCACCGGAGTGCAACTTCGTGAGCGCAGGCGACCGCCTGCCTGGCATTCCGCGCCATCGCTTCAAGGCCGGCTTCGACTACTGGATCACGCCGAAGTGGCGGTTCGGTTCCGACATGGTTGCCGCCAGCGATCAGATCTTCTTCGGCGACGAAGCCAACAACAACAAGCCTCTCGGCGGCTACGTCCGTTTTGACTTCCACAGCTCCTACGACATCACGGACAAAATCCAGATCTATGGTCTCGTGAAGAACGCCTTCAACGCCAAGTACGGCATCTACGGGACATACTTCGAAGCCGACGAGGCTAACGAAGTCGAGGATGGATCGGGCGTTACGTTCAGCGGCAACGACAACCGCTCCATCGGTCCGTCCATGCCGTTCGCGGCCTACGGCGGCGTGAAGATGAAGTTCTAATCGGGGAACGCCCGACAAAAGAAACGCATGTCATTGGCCGGCTGGAGACATCCAGCCGGCCAATTTGTTTCTCGTGGATCGTATTTCGGCGTCCGTTTTTTGCGCGGCGTATTTGCGCGTCCCAGCAAGAAACTCCGTAGAAATACCTGAGATGTGCTGCGGGAATGCATCCCGGTTTATACTGATGGGCTGCTCCGCTTTTCTCTCGTATTACACTTGAATTGCTCCCCATAGGGAGGACTCCCCGACACAGTTATTCTCCATTGTTTGCATGCCCGACCAAATCGGGAAACTTCGCCCGTTGTCCCCCTTCTGCCAGTTGGACATTCCTGATTGCGACCGAAACAAGGCCAGGGCCGCGAGGCTTCGGCTCTGTGCGGGTCCAGTCGGGGCGTTGCCTGGGGAGTGGGACGGAAATGTCGAAACAACAAAGCAGAATGACGCGGGTGGCCTTGCTGGCGAGTGTGGCGTGCCTCTCCGTCACGTCCGCACGCGCGCAGCAAGCGGCGGAGCCCGCCGCGCAGGGTCTGCCCGAGGTGCAGGTCATTCAGAAGAAGGCGCCAGCGGCCAAGAAGAAGGCTGCTCCTGTCGCCGCCTCGCCCGTTCCGCAGCCGCCGCCCGCGCAACCTCAGACGGTCGCGGACGAGGGGGCGGACCTGGAGAACTCACCCTACGGGGCTGCCGCAAGCGCAGGCGCCGCAGAGCGCGCCAAGAGCGGGCCGCTTTCACCCGTCAATCCGACGACGATCATTCCCGGAGATCTCCAGGACTTCCCAGGCGCGGCCAGCCATGTATCGGCTGCAGACCTCGAGGAGCAGCGCCCCCTCAACAACCACGAGGCGTTGCGCAGCGTGCCGGGCATCGTGACCGTTGCCGACGACGGACTTGGCCATCACGCCGGTATCGGCATCCGCGGCTCCAACTTCCGTCGCTCGCGCAAAGTGCTCGTGATGGAGGATGGCGCTTCCATCAACTTCTCGACCTATCTCGATCCATCGACGCACTACACACCGCCGACGGATCGCGTCGAAAGCATCGAGGTGATCCGCGGTACAGTGGTCGCCTACGGTCCGCTCAACAACCATGGCGTCGTCAACTTCCGCAACCTCAGCCCGTTCGGCGCGGATGAGACCGTCATCAAGGGGGCGATCAGCTTCACCGACGATTCCGACAAGGAGATCGGCAACTACCGTCACGTGCATACGCGCCAGAGCCTCGGCAACGTCGGTGTCGTGGCGTCTTATTCAGGCTCGGAAGCGCCGGGCGCGTGGGAGATCGAGCGGCTGCGCTACAACGACTTCTACGGCGCGCTCGGTTTCAAGGGAACGCAGCAGGATCTCACTATCTCTGGTTCCTACAATCGCCAGCGCGACGACTACGACGAGGACAACTTTGTCGGCACGGCGTCGGACTTCTTCCGGAACGGCCACGATAAGCCGTCGGTGCTCTTCGACGAGGAGGGGTTGCAGTTCAATTCGTACAACGCGGAGCATCTCAACCTGCAGGTGGCGCACAACCTCTACATCGACGACAACACGACGCTGTCGACGCGCGTCTACGGCCACAACCATGACCGGCGCCGCTACTCGAGCCGCAACGACGGACCGGGCGAGCCGGACGGCTACATGCGTGGTCGCGAGCGCGAGTACGAGGTGTTCGGCGCGGAGAGCCGGATCGAGTTCGCGAACGTTCCGATCGCTGCCGGCATTCGCCAGGACATCCAGGCGGGCGTGCGCTACGAGCACCACAAGATGACGAACTGCACGAGCTTCGGCGCGGTGGGCGAGATTCTGGACGGCAGCAACGCGGGCGATTGCCGCGCGACCTACGAGACGGATCTGATCGATCCCTATTTCAGCGAAGAAGAGGGCGACGGCTCGATCGACAAGTTTGAGGCAGATTCGTTCGCCGCGTTCATCCAGAGCGCGATCCACCTGACGCCGAGCCTCACAGTGACGCCGGGCGTGCGCTTCGAGACGTACGACGTGTCGGCTTGGAACGCTTTCCCGGACGGCGGCCCCAAGTCGACGTCAGAGCACGATCACGTGCTGCCCATGATCGGCTTTGCATGGGACGCCTTGAACCGCACGACGGTCTACGGCGGATATCACCGCGGATTCGCGCCGCATATCGTGCGCGAAGTCGATCCCGGTGCCTTCCCGCTCGGCGAGGAAGTGGGCGATAACTTCCAGATCGGCGTGCGCTCCACGGCGGTCCGCGGCTTCACGTTCGATGTGGCCTACTTCCACAGCCTCATCGACGAGTATCAGCTCAAGGAGAGCTATTCGGACGATGTCGGCGACGGCGTCTACGGCCAGCTCGACGATGTCGAGATCAACGGTGTCGAGCTTGCCGCTCGCGTCGAGAGCGCTCCGTTCACGGGCGGTCCGTGGAACTTCTTCGGCGAGGCCGCCTACACGTACACGAATGGCAAAATCAAACGCGGCACCGATGCCATCTTCGAGAATTTTCCGGAAGAGGATGTCTCGGGCAACAAGCTGCCGTTCACTGTCGAGCATTTCGCGAACCTGACGCTCGGCGTTGCCTACAGGCAGCTTTGGGACGCCAGCTTCACGTGGACGTACCGGGGTGACTTCTTCACCAACACGCAGAACAACGTGCCGCTGACCTGCATCGACGACAGTGGCAACGTCGATATCGGTTGCACGGGCGCGCTCGACGATCCCGACGAGATGGTGGGCGGCAAGGTGGACGAAGTGTGGCTGCTGTCCGCGCGCGCCAACTACAATCTGAGCGACCAGCTTTCGCTGTTCGTCGCCGGCACGAACCTCACGGACGAGCTTTACATCGCCGACCTGTCGGACGGTGCGAAGCCCGGCCTCGGCCGGACGATCTACGGCGGCTTCACGCTCAAGTTCGACTGACGCGCGAGAGCCCGAGGTCTCGCATTCGAGACCTCGCTGTTCCAGGATTTTAGGCGCGGCGCTCCGAAAGGGGCGCCGCGTCGCGTTGTTACGAGCGGGTGATGGTGGCCATGGCGGCGAGGATGTCATAGGTGCAGGCGAGGCCGGCTCCAGGGGCCGTCAGCACGAGGTAGGGCTGGCGGAAGCGTGCGTTCCAGAGCGCGTTGTCGACGTCCCAGATGTGCACGCCGAGGGCGGCGTTGCCGACCGTCACGCGCGGCTCCGCGCCCGACGACCAGTCGGCTGCGGCTTGCTGCCCCGGCTCGGGGCCGGACCGGGATGCGCCGGCACAGGCGTCGGCCGCGCGGGCGCGGTAGGCGAGGACGATCGCCTCCTCGGCGGCGGACCGATAGACCGTGTCCTGGATCCAGATCTTGAGGCCGGCGAGCAGCGCCAGCGCAAGGACGAGAAACCGCATGCGGTGCGCATTCTCCGGCCTTCGGGGCCAGCTAAAGTGGGACGCGGCCGGGACAAGCGTGCAACCCGGCACCGCGACATGAAAAGGCAGAGTGGCGCGGCATGGTGAACAAAGCCTTACGCGCGGGCTCGACCCGTCACGACGAGGCATGCGCGCGTTCGCCGTGGCCTTGTGCAGTGCGGCAGGTGAGCCGGGGCCGAATCCGGCCGTAAAGGCTTGTCACACGGCCCTCTATGCGGCATGGATCGCGGCCAGCCGCAGCACCAAAAGAGCATTCCGGGGAGGACACGCGAACCCATGGCGAAAAAGAAAATCCTGATCACCTGGCCCCTGCCGGAGGCCGTCATGGCGCGGGCGCGCGAATCCTACGACGTCATCGCGCACGGGGACGACCCCAAGATCACGATCGACGAGATGATCGAGACGGCGAAGTCGGTCGATGCGATCCTGCTCACGCTCAACGAGAAGTGCCGCAAGGAGGTGATCGAGCGCATCCCCGAGAACATCAAGTGCATCTCGACGTTCTCGATCGGGTTCGACCACATCGACCTCGAGGCCTGCAAGGCGCGCGGTATCAAGGTCGGCAACGCCCCGCATGGCGTCACCGTGGCCACCGCCGAGATCGCCATGCTGCTTCTCCTTGGTTCGGCGCGCCGGGCTTCGGAAGGCGAGCGCATGATCCGCGCCCGGTCCTGGCCGGGTTGGCAGCCGCTGCAACTCGTCGGACAGCGCCTCGACGGCAAGGTGCTCGGCATCTATGGCTTCGGCAAGATCGGCCAGGCGCTGGCGCAGCGCGCCCGTGGCTTCGACATGAAGATCCATTACTTCGACATCTACCGGGCGAAGCCCGAGGTCGAGGCGAAGTACGACGCGACCTATCACGACAGCCTGGACAGCTTGCTCAAGGTCTCACAGTTCTTCTCCATCAACGCGCCGTCGACGCCCGAGACGCGCTACTTCTTCAACACGAGCGTGATCGAGAAGCTGCCCAAGGGTGCGATCGTCGTGAACACGGCGCGCGGCGATCTCGTCAACGATGAGGACATGATCGCGGCGCTCAAGTCCGGCCGGCTCGCGTATGCCGGCCTCGACGTGTTCGCCGGCGAGCCCAACATCAACGAGGGCTACTACGATCTGCCGAACACGTTCCTGTTCCCGCACCTCGGCTCGGCCGCGGTGGAAGCCCGAAATCAGATGGGATACGAAGCGCTCGACAACATCGACGCGTTCTTCGCGGGCAAGGATATGCCGTTCAAGCTGGCTTGATCGGGCGCTGACCATGTTGAAAAGGCCGGCCCAAGGGCCGGCCTTTTTGTTGGCGGATGCGCTCGGGACGCGATCCTCAATGCTTCATGGCGCCCGAGGCTTCGTCGATGGTTTTGCCGAGATCGGACAGATACGCCTCGAACAAGTCGATCGAGGCTTTCAGGTTCTCGAGATGGATGCCGCCGCGGAAGAGGAGGTCGAACTCGATGACGAGATCGCCTTCGCGGTCGAGATACATCTTGCAGAAGCGCTTCAGCGCGTTCACGGCGTTGACGGTCTCGTGCGACAGGCCCTGCGCGCCCTGGAACAGGACGGTGACCTGAATACTTGAGTATTTGCCGTTGGTCTCGTTGTAGGCGAAGATCTGCGCGTTCATGCCGGCGATCCGCGTCTTGACACGCGGCGGACCTTCGCGTTCCGCCGTAGCCCGATAGCCCATGTCCTGCAAGATCTCTACGATGCGATCGAGTGTTATGTCATATAGCACGTTAGCCTCATCATCCGCTTGCGCCGTGGCCGGGGCGGCAGCCGGTTTCACGATACCGGTCAACTCCTCCAAATGAAGGTCGCTCGCGCGCTTGAGCACCTTCTCGACAAGTGGGTCGGCCCTGTACTGCGTCAGCCACGTGCGCAGTTGCTCATAGGTTGCCGTTTCGGATAGAGCGCAATACTCCGCGAGCCCGGGCCGATCCAGCTTGACCGAAAGCGATTGGACCAACTGCTGCCATTCCGGCGCCGCCAGCGATCCCGTCCAGTTGATGAAGTTGGTCGCCTGAATGAGGTTGAACGGAACCGGGATCTCGACGCTGCGGATCGTGGCCGGGACGAGCTTCCTCGCGTTCTGACCGAACGAGGCTTCCGCGCGAACCCAGTCTGACTTGACGGAATCCGGGCTCCAGCAGACCAGGATCACCTTGCTTTGGCGAATGGCTGTATTGATTTCGTCCTGAAACGCCTGCCCGGACAACAACCGGGTGTCACGCCAGACGCTGATCTCCAATTCCTTGAGCGCTTCCTCGATCCGTCGGATCAAACATTTATGTTGCTGAACCAGGCGAGCTGCGCGCTGGCCACCGTTCTCGACGAGATCAGTGCGCGCGTAACTGATGAACACGTCTGTCATAAATCAAACCCTTGGGCTGGTCGGAGGTTAGTATCCAAATTTCCATAAGGTTGTCCATCGGTATCGGGATGTTTCACGTGTGCATCCGAGCAGCCGAAATCCACTCACCGTCCATCATCGGGGCGGCGGCGCCATGGTCCGGCGATGCGCGATGCATGAGGGTGGACAAGTGAGGCGGGCCGGCATCACACGCTGAGAAAAGTCGCATCGTGCGAAAAACAATCGGGGCAGGCCACCTGTTCGGTGCCCGCCCCTTACCAGACTGAAATTGTCCAGATCGCTACGACCGTTACTTTACCTCAGCCCGCTTCTTCAGGTCGGCCTCCGCGCTGCGTACACGTTGCAGCATGTCCTTGGCCATGTCGCGGGCCGCCGCATCGCAGGCCTCGGGGTTGGCGTAGGTGCGATCGTAGTCGCGGGCGAGAATCGGGAAGACGGTCTCACCCATACGCTGGTTGGCCTTGCTCTCGGACATGAATGCCGTCTGGCGCTCGTCGATGTAGGTGTCGAGCTCGCCGATCTCGACGGGGGTCAGAGGGCCGCTGCACTTCACGGCGATGATGCGGGCGGCGATGGCACCCCCGATCGACGCCGTGGAGCCGGGCCAGCGCTCGGCGTTGGCTGCGGCGGAGCCGGCCGCGGCCATGGAAAGGGCAAGCAAAAGTGTCGAGGCCCGATTGGCCCATGTCATCGTCATGATCGTCTCCGTCGTCGCATGGCCGGCGGGCTTGGGGTAACTTCGGCCTTGGAGGCCTGCCCGTCGTTTTGCGGCCATAGAACTCTCTGTTGATGTGCCCTTGTCAGGCGGCACGCCGGCAGGTTGATCGCCGACGTTCCGGACACGTCGTTCCGGGCCGGTCGGGCTCGCTGCGCTGGCAGAGAAGCTATCTCTGAGGCTTGATCATGGCAGACGCCGATCCCCGGCGCATTGCGGCAAAACGCGACCCGGGAGGGACTGCTGTCCTCTCCGAAGTGCCCTCAATCGGCCTCGTTCTGGGCGGCGGCGGGGCGCGCGGGCTCGCCCACATCCTCATGCTCGAGGTGTTCGACGAGCTTGGAATCAAACCGAAAATCATCGCCGGGACGTCGATAGGCGCGATCTATGGCGCAGCTTATGCCGCAGGTCTTTCAGCGCGCGACATTAGGGCTCACACGGAGGAGACGCTAACCAAGCGAATCGGTTTGGTGCGCGACCTTATTGCCTCTCGCGCGCAGGGAAGCGGGCGGTTCTGGGATCTTGTCACCGCGCGCTCCGCGTTTCTCTCGCCGGCTTCGCTGTTGGATCTCGTGCTTCCACCGGACGTGCCGCAGACGTTCGAGGAGCTTTCCATTCCGCTCAGCGTGGTCGCCAGCGATTTCTACGCGCTCGAGGCGGCGGTATTCTCGTCGGGGGCGCTCAGACCCGCCGTGGCGGCGAGCATGGCGCTGCCGATGATCTTCGAGCCGGTGCTGATCGAGGGGCGTAGCTTCATCGACGGCGGCCTCACCAATCCTCTGCCGTTCGATCTCATCGTGGGAGACGCGGATCTACTCGTCGCCATCGACGTATCGGGCACGACGGTCCCGTCGCCGTCGCGTCCGCGACCGACGGCAATCGAAGCGCTGTTCGCTTCCCCGTTCCTGTTCGAGCGCTCCATCGTGCGCGAGAAGCTCAAGGCGCGCCGGCCGGACATCTACATCGATGCGGGAACCGGGCGCTACCAGGCGCTCGAATTTCTCAAGGTGCGCGAGATCCTCTCGGCGGCCGAGCCAGCGAAGACCGAGCTCAAGGCGGCGCTGCAGCGTGTGCTGGCGCTTTCTGCCGGAGGCGATGTCCATGCCTAGCAATGCTCAATCCGGGCGGCGGACGGCGAAGAAGTCCTTGAGGATCGTGCTCGCCTCCTGCTCGCCGAGGCCGGGATAGACGTCCGGGCGATGATGGCAGGTGGGGTGGGAAAATATCCGCGGCCCGTGCTCGACGCCGCCGCCTTTCGCGTCGGGTGCGCCGTAGTAGAGACGGCGGATGCGGGCGAACGAGATCACGGCCGCGCACATCGGGCACGGCTCGAGCGTGACGTAGAGATTGTGATCGACGAGGCGCTCGCTGCCGAGCTTGGCGGCGCCGGCGCGAATGACGAGCATTTCCGCATGGGCCGAAGGATCGGACAGCTCGCGCGTGCGGTTGCCCGCCGCCGCGACGACCTCGCCGGCGGGGCCGATCAGCACGGCGCCGATCGGCACCTCTCCGCGGGCCGCGGCGGCGCGCGCCTCGGCGAGCGCGAGTTCCATGTGGCCGAGGCGGGCTGGCGGTGCCATAAGGCTTTTCCCGAACACGCTCGCAGAGCCGAATGCCCATGCGCAACTCATCCTTCCGACATCGACCGCCGCGGGGCAAGCCGCAATCCGGCGGTGCGGGCGACGCCCGGCGCTCTGCCAAGGCGCGTAAGGGGCGCGACGGGGCGCGCGAGGATGGGAAGCCCGGCAAGGACATGCGGGCCGGGCGACGTGACGGCGCGCGCGAGGCGGCGCGAGAGGATAGGAAGCACGGCACGGGTGTGCGGCCGGCGCGCCGCGATGGGGTCATCTCTCATCAGGGCGCCAAGGTGCGCAAGCGCGGGGGCGGCGCGGGCGGCCAGGGACGTGCGCATCCGGCCGCTGCGGTCTCCGAGCCGATGCGCATCGCCAAGGCGATGGCGCGGGCCGGGCTGTGCTCGCGCCGCGAGGCGGAGCGCTGGATCGCGGACGGGCGCGTTTCCGTCAACGGCCAGGTTCTGAAGACTCCCGCCGTCGAGGTGCGCCCGCGCGATCGCGTGCTCGTCGACGGGCAGCCGCTGCCTGTGCAGGAGCCGGCGCAGCTCTGGCGCTACAACAAGCCCAAAGGCCTCGTCACCACGCACAACGATCCGCAGGGACGGCCGACCGTGTTCGACAACCTGCCGCCGGGGCTGCCGCGCGTGATCTCGGTTGGCCGCCTCGACGTCACCACCGAGGGTCTTATTCTGCTCACCAACGATGGCGAGCTTGCGCGGCATCTCGAGCTGCCGGCGACGGGATGGCTGCGTCGCTATCGTGTTCGCGCGAAGGGGCGCGTCGCGCAGGCGGATCTCGACAAGCTGAAGGAGGGCGTCGAGATCGAGGGTGTGCGCTATGGGCCGGTGGAGGCCACGGTCGACAGCGTGCAAGGGGCCAACATGTGGCTTACCGTCGGCATTCGCGAGGGCAAGAACCGCGAGGTGCGCAAGGTGCTCTCGAACCTCAAGCTCGACGTCAACCGGCTGATCCGCATCTCCTTCGGGCCGTTTCAATTGCTCGATCTCAAGCCTGGGCAGGCGGAGATCGTGCGGCGGCGCGTGCTCGCCGATCAGCTCGGGCCGGAGCTTTCAGCCGGGCTAGGGCTCGTCGACAAGGAACAGGCGACGCCGGGCAAGACGAAGCCGCGCCACGCCGGCAAGTCGAAGGACAGAGGCGAGGCGGACTGATGCGCGTCGTCGGCGGCAAGTTTCGCGGGCGTGCCTTGGCCGCCCCGCAGCACGAGGGATTGCGGCCGACATCGGACCGGGTGCGCGAGTCCGTCTTCAACATCCTTCTGCATGGGGCCGCGGACTTTTCCCTCGACGGGGTCCGCGCGATCGATCTTTTCGCCGGGACGGGTGCGCTCGGCATCGAGGCGCTGTCGCGGGGGGCGGCCTACTGCCTGTTCGTCGAGGAGGCAGCCGAGGCGCGTGCGCTGATCCGCACCAACGTCGAGGCGCTGGGGCTGACCGGTGCCACGCGCATTTTCCGCCGCGACGCGACGGACCTGGGGCCGGCGGGGAACATGGAGCCCTATGCGGTGGCCTTTCTCGATCCGCCGTATGGCCAGGGTCTCGGCGAAGCGGGGCTTGTCGCGCTGCGCGATGGGGCGTGGCTCGCGCCGGGCGCTGTGATCGTGCTCGAGGAGCGGGAGCGCGCGGTCGTCACGCTGCCCGAGGGTTTCACGGAGCTGGACCGGCGGAGCTGGGGCGATACGCAGGCGGTGTTCGGGCTGTTTAGCGGATAGCCCACTTCACAGGTATCTGGACCCCGACCTCCGTCGGGGTGACGTCGAATTTGTGGACACCGCATGCAATTCCCAGCTCCGTCATCCCGGCGTAGGCCGGGATCCAGACACGCTTGGGGCTACTTGCGGCCGAAGAGGCGCTCGATGTCGGAGAGCTTGAGCTCGACGTAGGTCGGGCGGCCGTGATTGCACTGGCCGGAGAAGGGCGTCGCCTCCATCTCGCGCAGGAGCGCGTTCATCTCGGGAGCGGTCAGACGACGGCCGGCGCGCACGCTGCCGTGGCAGGCCATGCGCGAGGCGACGGCTTCGAGGCGCTCGCGGAGCGGCGCGGCCGTCCCTTCGGACAGGAGATCGGCGGCGAGATCGCGGACGAGCCCCTCGACATCGGATTGCCCGAGCAGCGCGGGCGTCTCGCGCACGGCGACGCTGGCGGGGCCGAAGCGGTCGAGCACGAGGCCAAGCTCGGCAAGCTCACCTGCCTTCTCATCGAGGGCCGCGGCCTCGTCGTCGCCAACGTCCACGACGGCGGGAATGAGAAGGGACTGGCGCGCGACGCCGCCGTTGGCGAGGGCCTTCTTCAGGCGCTCGTAGACGAGGCGCTCGTGGGCGGCGTGCTGGTCGACGATGACGACGGACGTTGGCGTCTGCGCGATGATGTAGGTCTCGTGCAGCTGCGCGCGGGCCGCGCCAAGCGGGCGGCTGTCGAGCTCCGGCTCCGCATTGTTCGCGTCGTGGGCCGCCGTGTCGGCGAACATGGTCTCGACTTCGCGAAAGAGCGCCTGGGTCGCCTCGCCGAATCCCATCGGCTCCCGGGAATAGTGACTCTCGGGCGTGGGCGAAGGTGTCAGAGTTTCGAGCGTGCGGACGCCGCCCTGGGCGCTGGCGCGGAAGCCGGCGTTCTCGAGTGCGTGGCGGAGCGCGCCGATCAAAAGGCCGCGCACCGCGCCGCCGTCGCGGAAGCGCACCTCCACCTTGGCCGGATGCACATTGACGTCGACCTCGTCGGGCGGCAGCTCGACGAACAGGGCGAGCAGCGGGTGGCGGCCCTTCGGCACAAGGTCTCCGTAGGCGGCGCGCACGGCGCCGACGACGAGCTTGTCGCGCACGGGCCGGCCGTTGACGAAGAGGAACTGATAGGCAGCGTCGGGGCGATGCAACGTCGGGAGAGCCGCAAAGCCGCGCACGAGGATGCCGTCGCGCTCGCCAACAACCGGCACGGCGTCCGTCATGAACTCGCGGCCCATGATGCGGCCGAGGCGCTCGAGCATTCCGTCTGGGCCTTCGGCGCAGCGGGGGAGGCGCAGCCCCGTGCGTTCGCCCGTGGTGAGCGCGAAGCCGACCGTGGGGTGCGCCATGGCGAGCCGCTTCACCGTCTCCGAGACGGCAAGGTTCTCGGCGCGCTCGGACTTCAGGAACTTCAGGCGCGCGGGGGTCGCGGAGAAGAGGTCGCGCACCTCGATGCGGGTGCCGGGATTGATGGCGGCGGGCCGCAGCGGGTCTTTTGTCCCGCGATCGACGACGATCTCGTGTGCGCCACGAGCCGCGCGCGGGTGCGAGGCGATGGCGAGATGGGCAATGGCGCCGATCGAGGGCAAGGCCTCCCCGCGGAAGCCCAGGGTGTGGATGGCGAGCAGGTCGTCGCCGTCGAGCTTCGAGGTGGCGTGCCGCTCGACGCAGAGCGTGAGGTCCGCTTCGTCCATGCCGCTGCCGTCGTCGGTGACGCGGATCAGCGACAGCCCGCCGGCGACGGTGACAATGTCGATCTCGGTCGCGCCGGCGTCGATGGCGTTCTCGACCAGCTCCTTGACGACGCTCGCCGGGCGCTCGACCACCTCGCCCGCGGCGATGCGGTTCACGGTTTCGGGGCTGAGCTGGCGGATGGCCATGTGCGACGAGCGGACCTGATTGGTTTCTTGACTTCAGAGTGAGCGACTCGAAGCCGAAAGGTACTCCGCCGCGCCGTGACCCGGAAGCGGCGCGGTAGTTTGTGCGATGTTTCCGCGATCAGCGGCGTTATCCGCTGGCGCGGAGGCAGCGCGGTCAGCCGATTCTTCGCGTATCTGGACTCCGGCCTTCGCCGGAGTGACGGTATTTCGCTCGCCGATCGCCACCCATTTCTTCGTCATCCCGGCGGAGGCCGGGATCCAGATATGTTGCCGCATCGCGCTCTCTCCCGCCTGCGCCTCGCTTAGCCGGAACTACAGAGCTAGTTGCCGGGCGTGCGTTCGGTTTTGCCGAGCAATTGGATCAGCGTTTCGCCGGGGCGCAGGCCGGGTTGCTTTGTGACGAAGACTTGAGAAATGGCGCGGCGGGGATCGACGGGAATTGACTTGCTCGTTGCGCCGGGCGGAATGGTTTCCTGATGTGTGGCGCGCTGGTATGTGCCGTCCGCAAATTCGATCTCGATACCGGCGAGTGTCACCGTGAGACTGCCCGAGCGGATGGCGATGGCGGAAACGTTCGCCTGGTGCGCCGGGATGCGGAAGGCGAGGCTCGACGTGCGGTTGTTGGTGTGTGCGGAGGCGAGCACCTCGAATGTCTGCGGCTCGGCGCGTGCGGAGGAGACTACGAGTGCGGCAAGGAGTGCGAGCGGCAGGCGTGGGCGATGAGCCATTCGTTGGGAGTTCCCCCATCCCTAACCCCTCCCCACAAGGGTGAGGGGAAGGCTTGCGATGCCGGCGCTCAGTGTTGCGCCCAGATGCGGACGACGGCCGGGCCGTCGAGCACGCTTTGCAGGCCCTTCTGCAAATCCAGACGCGACCTGTAGACAGCCTCGATGGATTTGATCGGCGCCTTGCCATTCTTGATCTCGAGCGGTCCGTAGGGCTTGCCCGGATCGACGCGCTCGCGCATGGCGAACACCTCATCCGGTCCGCTCGTGAACTTGACGCGGATCTCCTTCAGCGTGATGGCGCGCTCCAGGGCCTCGACGCGCAGGCGGACGAACCCTGCGTTCTCGCCCACGGTGATGACGTCGCGGTCGAAGCCGGCGAAGCCCGCGCTCTGCGCTCCGAGAAGCACCCAGCCTTCGTGATAGGTGCGCCCCTCGCCGGCGGCGTCGAGCCAACCCTTGGCATATTGTCCCGTTACCTCGACGCGTGCCGCGCCCTCGCCGGGGCGGGCGCGATAGGTGAGTTGGATCTCGTGGATGAATTTCGCCTCGTCGACGTCGAACCAGCCGGAGAGCGCATTGGCCGCGATGTCGGCGTCGACGGAGAAATCTCCATGCGAACGGTCCTCGTAGACGACGCGTAGCGCGACGACGTGCACATTGTTGCCGAGAACGCGCAACCGGATGCGGTTGAACTTTCCGAGCTCGTTGCCGACGCCGATGACGTCACGGTCGATGCCGAGCTCGAGGTCGCGATGGCCGAACATGATATCGCCATCGGCCGCGGGAGGGTCGGCCCGGGTTGCGCCAGGCACCAATGCAACGACGCAGACCGCGATCAAGGCGATGACCGCCAACCGCGCGTTGCGAAGCATGATTTTCTCTCCCTGACAGATGGCCGGGCGCCGGCGGCGCCAGTCATACGCGAGACGGTGTGCAAATTGAAGCAGCCGGCCGTCGCGTCCCGTTGCGTCTTGTACGCGGGTGCGCGATGCATGGACCTTAAGGGGACCTCACGGAGGAAGGGTGTTCAGAAAAATGCCCGATGCCACTGCCCTCAAGCAGGCAGTCAGCGCGCTGATCGCCCGGTTTGGCGAGCGAGCCGAGACGGGCGAGGCAGTGCGGGCGGCGCACGCCAATACCTTGACCTGGATTGCCGCTCAGGCCCCGGACGTCGTGGTGTGGCCGCTGACCACCGACGAGGTGGTGGCGGTGGTCGACATCGCCTCCCGCCATCGCGTGCCGATCATTCCCTTCGGGGCGGGCACGTCTCTCGAGGGGCATGTCAATGCGCCGCGCGGCGGGATCTCGCTCGACCTCAGCCGCATGACGCGCATCCTTCGCGTTTCGCCCGAGGATTTCGATTGCACGGTGGAGGCGGGCGTGACGCGACCCGCCCTCAACGCGCACCTCAGGGACGCTGGGCTCTTTTTCCCGGTCGATCCGGGAGCGGGCGAGGCGACGCTCGGCGGCATGGCGGCGACGCGCGCCTCGGGCACCAACGCGATGCGGCTCGGCACGATGCGGGACAACGTTCTCTCTCTCACGGCGGTGATGGCGAGCGGCGCCGTGATCACGACGGGCGGGCGAGCGCGCAAATCCGCCGCCGGGCTCGACCTCACGCGGCTCCTGATCGGTTCGGAGGGAACGCTCGGAATCATCACGGAGCTCACGCTCAAGCTCAGCCCGATCCCCGCGCGCGTGCTGGCGGCCGCGTGTCCGTTCGCGACCCTCTCGGGCGCATGCCGGGCGACGATCGGGGCGCACATGTCGGGGCTCACGCTGCAGCGGATGGAGCTTCTCAGCGCGGACATGATCCGCGCTGTCAACACGCACGCCAAGCTCGCCCTGCCGGAGGTGCCGCATCTCTTCGTCGAAGCGGCGGGAGGGGAAGCTGCGACGCAGGAGCAGATCGAAGAATTCCGCGAGATCGCGCTCGCCAACGGTGCTCTCTCTTTCGCGTGGGCGGCCGAGGAGGATCAGCGGCGCGCGCTCTGGCGGGCGCGTCACGATGCGTTCTGGGCGGTGCGCGCGCAATGGCCCGGCAAATCTGTTCTGGTGAGCGACGTGGCGGTGCCGCTCTCGGCGCTGGCCGCGTGCGTTTCGGAGACCGTTGAAGATTTCGCGGCGGAAGGTGTGATCGCCCCCGTGGTGGGGCATGTCGGCGACGGCAACTTCCACATGATCCCGGTGTTCGACGCGGACGATGCAGTGGAGGTGGGGCGCGTCCGCGCGCTGCTGGACAGGCTCGTTGTGCGGGCCCTCGCGGTCGGCGGGACCTGCACCGGCGAGCATGGCGTCGGGCAGGGGAAGGCAGCCTATCTTTCGGTCGAGCTCGGGGCGCCCGCGGTGGAGGTCATGCGCGCGATCAAAGGCGCGCTCGATCCGAAGGGGCTTCTGAACCCGGGCAAGATGCTGTCTTGAGACAACGATTCATACGTTCGCAGTAATTCGAACTCTATCTTACTTTTCTGTACTTTCTCTCATACAGTTCTTCTTATCTGTTAGCATAAATCTTAAGGAACGCTGGCGTTTACGTGATGTAAGCTCGTGTCGTCGCTTGCAATGCCTGGTTGATTGCGGCGATAGTGTTCCTGCGAACGTGACGCCGTCCCACCCTATCCCCCCTAGGGGCGTCATAGTTCTTCAGCCCGCGACCTGCCCCCCCGGTCGCGGGCTTTTCATTTTCGGTGACAGGATTGCCGCGTCGCGGGTCAGGACTCGGAGCTGCGCGACCAGCCGGCAGCCTGGGCCTCGCTCTCGCTGCAGAACCAGCGCTCGCCGCGTGATGTCCTCAACCGGAGACCGTCGTAGCTCGGCGCCCACGGCAGGACGTAGGTGCGCGCGCCGGAGCGGATCGATCCCTTGATGGGGCAGCCTTCGGGGGCCTGCTTCTTCGCCTCGTCCCACCGCTTGTCGCGATAGTCCTGCGGACGGTCGGCCGCGCCGGCCCAGAGGCCGACTTTCTCCGTTTCGGCATCGCCCTCGACGCTCGCGTATCGGCTGAGGAAGCCTCCTTCGGCGAAGACGTGGCCGTTGCGGACCAGCGCCTCGGCGACGTCCCTGCCGCCGACGTAGCAACGGGCTTCTTTCCGCTGCCCATCCTCTGAGAGGATGTCACAGGTGATGCGCCGGCCGCGGACGAGATTTGCAAGGGCTTCGCGGGCCGCCGTTCCGCAGCGCCAAGCGCCGCTCTGGCGCTGGCAGGACTGGCCCGTCTCGGGGGCCTCAATGCCGTCGAGCACAACGAGAGTGCCGGCGACGCGAAGCCTGTCCCCCGTGACGGCGACGGCGCGGCCCTCGAGCTTCGAGGGGTCGCGCTCGGGGCGGGCCGTGGTCGCTGCCAGCTCAGACCGCGAGGATAGGGGCGGCGCGAAAAAGTAGGCGGCGGTGCCGACGGCCAGCACGGCGGCCGCAGCAACGGCGGCGAAGCCCGCCGCACGCGGAGGGATGCGCGCTCTCGGCAGCTCGAACTCGTGGACGCCGAGGCGATGCAGCAAGCTGTTGCGCGCGCCGGTTGCGCGGCGGCGATCGGGATCGCCGAGGACGACGGCGAGGGTCAGGACCGTGGTCACTGCGAAAAGGACCGCGGCGACGATGGCATCCGTATCGAAGCCGAAACTCCATGTGCGGTAGGCGGCGCCGAGCCCGAGCAGGACCGTAATGACGGCCAGCACCAGCTTGCGCACGGGATCGCGAAGATAGGTGAACAGGGGATCGAGCAGCGGTGCGGCCGGTGCTCCGACGTGGCGTGCCGCGGATGCGCCGGCGTTCCACAGGCCCGATGCGGCGCCTGCTCCCGCCGACCCGGCGACGCGACCGGCGCGGACCGCACCCGAGCCGATGGCACGGCCGGCGCGGCCCAAACCGGCGACGGACGCGCGTCCGAGGGCGCCGATGCCGTGTCCCAGGCCGCTGCCCGCCTTCTTTACGCCCGCCACGCCGGCATCGAGGCCGCGCTTGCCGGCTTCCTTGACCTGGGCCGCGGCGGCGTCCTTGACGTCCTTGACGCGCTGGCGGCGCTGCTCACGGCGCACGAGAATCGTCGTGCGCACGTAGTCGCGCCATTCGAAGCCTTCATCGCGTTTTCGCCACCAGAGCACGTTGTCCCCGCGTCGCCTCGAACTCAAATTCTGTCGGTTTCTGTCGGTCGGGAGTCCGGCGCCCACGGGCGTGGCGCACACAACTCCGACGACGAGCCTATGTCAGGAAAGATGGCAAGGCTTTGTCCGAGCGAGACATCATGCCCGAAATCCCCAGGGCCGGGGCGGATGGACTTGTCTCCGATCGGGCGCTAGGTTTCGCCCTTGGGGACATGCTGGGCCACCTTAAGGAGGGTTTCATGTCACGGTATAGTCATATGAGAGCTATCGTTTCGGCCATGAGCGCGCTCGCGCTGCTGTCCATGCCGCTCGCGGCGGTGGCGGACGACGATCCCAAGCCACGCGTCGACTGCAGCAAGGCGAAGAACAAGGGCAAGCCCGAGTGCCAGAACAAGCGCGGGGCATTCGACGACGAGATCATCAACGGCGCCTACTGGCTGGCTCACACGGGCAAGCTCAAGGAGTCGCTCACGCTGCTCGGGACGGTCGCGGACAAGGACAACCCTCGGGCGCTCAACGCCATGGGGTTTGCGACGCGCAAGCTCGGCGACGTCGACGCGGCGCTCCCGTTCTACGCGCGTGCGCTGTCGATCAAACCCGACTATGTTCAGGCGCGCGAGTACATGGGTGAGGCGTTCCTGGCCAAGGGCGATGTCGCGCATGCCATCGAGCAGCTCGACGAGATCGCGCGGCGCGCGGGAACGGCAAGCGTGTCGTTCGCCAACCTCAAGCGCGAGATCGCGGCTTTCGAGGCGAAGCGCGCGGTGCCGGGCTGAGGCTTGGCGCGGACGCCGGTCCCGGCGGCATACACGACAAGAGGGCGGCGCTCGCGCCGCCCTAAACTGTGAACTCATTGTTTGATGGAGCGGTGATGACGATCTTCACGAAGCGGTCTCTGGCTTATCTCGGCGCTTGCGCCCTTGCGCTCGCATCACCCGCGCTGGCAGATGGCCGCATCGCCAAGGATATCGGTCCGCAAGGCGCGTGCGATTCTCATGCGAAGGGCAGCGCCGCCTGGCGCGCCTGCGTGGGGCAGGCCAGCGCAAAGATGTCGGACGAGGAGCTGTTTTATGCCGGCTACTGGCTCGCCAAGAGCGGGCAGTACGCGCAGGCGCTCAGCTACCTTTCGCGCGCCGGGCAGAAGGACGAGCGGGTGCTCACCTACATCGGATTCGCGACGCGCAAGCTCGGGCGGGTGGACGAGGCGCTGCCGTTCTATGCGAAGGCGCTCGAGATCAACGCCAACTACGTCGTGGCGCGGGCCTACCTCGGGGAAGCGTTCCTCTCGCAGGACGATCTCGGCCGCGCGCAGGGCGAGCTCGCCGAGATCGCTGCGCGGTGCGGCGTGACGTGCCCGGCGTACGTGGATCTCGACGCGCAGATCGCCGACTACAAGGTGCGAGCCGCCAAGGGCTGATCAGCCTTCTCGCGAGCTGGATACTTGAAATGGCCGGGTCAAGCCCGGCCATGGAGTGAATGGGGTAGTCGGATTCCGTCTGATATGAACACGCGCTAGTTCGTGGCCGGCGGCTGGAGCGGGTTGGCCCAGATGCGCACCACGCCGTCCTCGCCAGCGGAGGCGAGATGGACACCATCGGGCGCGAAGCTCACGGCGTTGACCCCACCCTGGTGGCCGATGATCGTGCGCGCCGTGCGGGCGCGCGCGACGTCCCACAGGCGGAGCTGGCCGTCGGCTCCGGACGAAGCGAGCGTCTTGCCGTCGGGTGAGAACGAGAGGCTGCCGACGCGTCCGCGATGGCCGTAGAGACGGCGCATGCGGCCCGAGTTCGTCGACCACACGCGGATGTTGCCGTCGATGCTCGCCGAGGCGAGCAGCTTTCCGTCCGGCGAGAAGGCGAGCGCGGTGATCAGCTCGCGATGGCCGCGGTAGGTGCGGATGCGGTCGAGCGTGTCGAGGTTCCAGAGCTTCACCTGCTTGTCGGCGCCGCCGGAAGCGAGGCGCGGGCCCTTCTCCGTCGTAACGTAGGCGACGGCCTGCGCGGCGTCCTCGTGGGCGTCGATCACCTGCACGGGTCCGGATGGCGTCGCCGTGTCCCACAGCGCCAACTTCCAGTCCTGGCTCGAGGCGGCGAAGCGGTCGGCGCGGCCGGCAAAGGTTACGGACGAGATCGACGCATCATTGCGCTTGAACGCGGCGAGCTTCTCGGCGCGCTGCCAATCCCAGAGCACGATCTCGCCCGTGGCGTGGCCGGTCAGCGCGCTGGTGCCCAAAATGGCGAAGGCCGTGGCAGGTCCGTTGTCGAGCTCGATGGTGCGGGTCAGCGCCCCGGTGCTCGTGTTCCAGATCTTGATGCGTGCGTCCGCACCCACGGTCGCGAGCGTCGTTCCGTCTCCGGCGTAGGCGATGCCTGTCACCGGGCCGATGTGGCCGGTGAGCTCGGCCAAGGGACGGATGACCGGCACCTCCTGCAGCGAGGCGGTGCGGATGGGGGCTGCGTTGTCGGCCGTCGTCTCGCCGCTGCCGCGGCTTTCGAACTGCGGCAGGCGCTCCTGCATGGCGACCGCGGCGCTCGCGACGCCGACGCCGACCAGGAGCTTGAACAGGATCGGGCGCCAGCCGATGCGGTTGGCGCGGACGGGGCGTGGACGGCTCGCGGGCTTCCTCTTGTCCTTGGCGTCGGGCTTTTTCTGATTGACGACGATGAGCTCGCGGCCCGGCTCCTTTGCTTTGTCCTTCTCCTTGTCTTTTTCCTTCTTGCGCAGAACGCGCGGCAGCTTGATCGGCTCTGGCGGATCGTTGAGGCGCTGCGTCTCAGCCGCGCGGGCCGCCGGCGCGGCGACCGGCTGCGCAGGCTCGGCGTTGGCTGGCGTCTTTACCTCCGGCTCAGCCTTCTTCTTCAAGCCGTCGAAGAATTCGAGCATGCCGCCCTTGGGGCCCGGCGCATCGGGCGGCGGCGGGACGACAGCGGAAGAGGCGGGCTTCTTGCCGGCGGCGACGCGCGGCTCTTCCTTGTCCTTGGCTTCGCTCGGCTTGCCCGCAGCCGGCTTGGCGAACCAGCCCGCCTTCGCCGGATCGGGTGCGAGAAGCGCGCCGCGCCATGCGGCGATCGACTGGGGACGTCCCTCGATCTGGAGCGTCAGCGCGTGGTCGATAGCCTTGAGGAAGCCTGCGCGGTAGGCCGAAACGGCCGCATCACGCGCGGGGATGAGCTCGTCGTTGACCATGCGCGAGGGGCTGTCGTTCGGCCGCTTGCCGGTCACCGCATGGTAGAGGGTGGCGGCAAGGGCGTAGATGTCGGTCCACGGGCCTTGCTGGCGGCTCGTCTCCGCATACTGCTCGTAGGGCGAGTAGCCGGGCTTCACGAGCGCGGAGACGGTCTTCGAATGGGCGAGGATCTCGCCGCGCGCCGACCCGAAGTCGATCAGCACCGGGGCGCCGTCCTTGCGGATGATGATGTTGTCGGGGGCGATGTCGCGGTGCAGGAAATCCTGCCTGTGGATGAGCTCGAGCGCGTCGAGGAGCGGGGCGACGATGGCGTCCAGCTCCTTCTGCCGGGGCGCGCGCCCCAGCCCCTTCAGCCACGACTTGAGACTCTGGCCCTCCTCGAAGTGGAGCACCATGTAGGCCGTGTTGTTGGCTTTGAAGTAGCGGTAGACGCGCACGATATTGGGGTGCGAGAAGCGGGCAAGCGTCTGGGCTTCCTCGATGAAACGATCGAGGCCCCAGCGGTAGTCGCTGGCGCAGTCCTGCGAGCGCGGGGCGGCGTCGGCGGTCGTCATCCGGGCCGCGAAATCGGATGGGAAGTACTCTTTTATGGTGACGCTGCGGTCGAGGGCTGCTTCCTTGGCGAGATACGTGATACCGAAACCGCCGGCGCCGAGCACGCGCTCGATGCGGTAGTCGCCCACCAGCTCCGTGCCGTTTTTCAGCGCGATCAAGTTCGTCATCAGCTCTCGGGCTCAAGGGGTTCGCTCGGAAAGCAGCTACGCGGAACGCGGGTTCCACGCTTCCTGAGTGCAAATCACCTCCGCTGCCCCTTGTGAAGCAGGAATGTGGCGGACGCGTGCGCGTTGTGGTCAACTTCGCAGCAATTCACGCCCCGTGCAGTTTAGCGGCCATGTTGCTGCCGCAGAACACGACAAGAAGTAAGGCAGATTCGAGCTTGAGCATATCCATGCGGCTGTCCACAGCGGACTACTTCCGGCGGGGTCTCGGTCGCTCGCCGGCGCGCGATGTCCTGGCGGCGATGGTGATGCTTGGGCTGACGGTTGCGGCCGCGCAGGCGAGCGATGCGATGACGACGTTCGGCGATGGAGTTGTGCTCGCGGTGCCGCTCGGCCAAACGTGGACGGGGTTCACGGATTGGATGGCGGCCAGCTATACCGAGGCCCCGGCTCTGGTTTTGGGGCTCCTGGCACTCGTTGTCATCCCGCCGCTGGCGCTCCTAGGGGTCTGGGTAAGCCGCCGCGAGCCCGACTCGACCGCCGTTTCGGAGGCGCGGACCCAGGTGCGCCGCGTGGCGCGCGCCAAAGCCGAGCCGCGCGACACCGTACGAACCGGGCACATTCCGCTGCGGCCGCTCCAAGCCTGGGTCGAGGTCGTGAACGGGAACGAGGTTTCGCCGTCATCCCAGGAGCATCGCTTCAGCCTTCAGCGCACGCTGCTCAGGATCGGCCGCGAGACCGACAACGACATCTGCCTCGAGGACGTGACCGTGCATCGCTACCACGCGGCCATCCACCGGACGGAAGACGCGGAGTACGTCATCACCGATCTCTCGAGCGCGCGCGGCAACGGCGTCGTGGTCAACGGGCAGGCGGTCGCGGAGGCGCGGCTGGCGAGCGGCGACCTGATCGAGCTCGGCAAGGCGCGCTTGAAGTTTTCCGCCGCGCCCTCGGGCTAGGCGGCACGGAACGGCCGGGGCGGAGGCTCCGTTTTGAGAGAGGGCGGTTCGGCGCCGGGCGCCAGCCCCGCCCCTGCAACAGATGAGGAGGACGGACATGTCGGCAAGCGGTGGTTCGGGGCGGTTTCTCGGCTCCCTCAAGGACGCGCTGGTGGCGGCGAGCCGTGAGGACACGGCCCGGCAGCAGGCGGCAGTGGCGCAGCGCGCATCGTCCGCCGCGCAGGCTCCGAGCGAAGGCGCGGCTGCCGTGCCGCCGCTTACGGAAACTTCCGGACAGCTTCCGGCTCCGCGCGCCGAAGCCTCCCCGAGTGCCGCCGAGGCGGCACGCGAGGCCCGCACGCCGCGTGTCACGGCCGAGAGCAAGCATCTGGAAACGGACGCCCCGCCGACGACGCGCGTGGTGCGGGCCGCAAAGCAGCCCGAAGCTCCCGCCGGCTCGCGCACGCAGCTTGTACGCGGCAAGATGCAGGTGGCGCGCGGCGCGTTCGAGCATGATCCGGTGGTGGGCTGGCTCGTCGTGGTGGGCGGGCCCGGCATCGGCCAGTACCGGCCGATCTTCGAAGGCAACAACCCGATGGGCCGTTCGGAGAGCAACCGAATCCCGATCGACTTCGGGGACGATGCCATCTCGGGCGAGGAGCAGGCCTACATCCGCTACGATTCGTCGGAGCGCTCTTTCCTTTTCGTGCCCAACCTTGCTAAGACCAATGTCGTCTCCCTCAACGACAAGCGGCCCACGGGCGCGGTCGAGCTCAACCAGATGGATGTCATCACGATGGGCCGCACGCAGCTCGTGTTCGTGCCGTTTTGCGGTCCCGATTTCGATTGGGCGGCACTCCAGGAACAGACCTAAGACGCCCGAATGCAAGCTTTCGAGCACGCGAGCCGCGCCACCAAGGGGGCGCGCAGCTATCAGGAAGACACGGCTCTGCTGTGGAGCCAGCGCGACGCAGCGCCCTCGGCTCCCGCCGAGAGCGGCGCGGCCGTGGTGGCCGTGCTCGCCGACGGCATGGGTGGGCACGCGGGCGGCGCGCTCGCGAGCCGCATGGCGTGCGAGAGCTTCATCAAGGCCTACACGGTGCAGGACGGGCCCAACCCGGACCGGCTCATCGAATCGCTCGCGGCCGCAAACAGGGCGATCGCCGACACCGTCGATGCCAACCCAATGCTGGCCGGCATGGGCTCGACGCTGGTTGGCGTGACGTTCGGGGCGGAGGGAATCGAGTGGGTGAGCGTGGGCGACAGCCCGCTGCTTCTCTACCGGCGCGGTGAGATCGCGCTCCTCAATGAGGATCATTCACTGGCGCCCGAGCTCGACCGGCTGGTGGCGGCAGGCCAGATCACCGAGGACGAGGCCAGGCGCGACCCGCGGCGGCACATGCTGCGCTCGGCCGTGACGGGCGAGGACATCGACCTCATCGATCTCTCGGCGCGCCCACTCAAGATCGAGCCCGGCGACTACATCATTCTCGCCAGCGACGGGCTGCAGACGCTGGACTCGACCGAGATTCGCCGCATCGTCGCGGCCTATGCCGACGACGGGGCGGTCGCGGTCGCCAACGCGCTGATCCGAGCGGTCGAGGCCATCAAGGATCCGCATCAGGACAACGCGACGGTGATCGCGGTGCGCCTCGTGCCGCAGGCGGCACGCCCGAGCGTCACGGCGGAGAGCGCCGAGGGCGACGGCGGAGACGCGCATTAGCCGCGCAAGGCCCGAACAAGGTATCGGCAACAGACTGGAGACTCGTGCGGACTTGTCCTGCGAGGAGGTCTCCGCTTGGTCTGGCCATCCCGGGTGCCGCGCAGCGCACCGAAGCACGCCTTCGAGGCGGCGCTCGACGACGCGCGTCTCGACGCCGACGGCGCGCCGATCCTCGACGATGCGTTTGCCACGGGGCCGTCGGTCGGGAGCCTCGGCGACATCGCGGTTGCATCCGGATACGTGGCGGCGCCGTCGCTGGCGCGCGCCTACGGAGCCGACGATGCCGGCGCGGACGGTGCCTCCCAGGATGCGCCGGCGCCGGGTTTCGCTGTCGAGCAAGGTGGCGCCGCGGACAGCCCGGCGGCTCAACCCGCCGTGGAGGAGCGTCGCGTTTCAGCCGACCGGCCCGGGGAGGCGGCGCGCAAGCTCAAAGCCGCGCTGGCTCAGCGCACGCACACGGCCGGCGAGCTCGCGCGACTGAGGCGCGGCTTTGCGATCGCGAATCATCCGGATCGGGTGGACGAGGCGCTGCGGGCGGAAGCCGTGCAGGCGATGGCGGAGATCAACGCGGCCATCGATGGCGCGCTCGCGGAGGCGCGGCGATCGTGATCGGCGGAAGCGCGGAGCGCGTTACTTCAGGAAGCCGCCCTGCTCGACAAAACCGCCCCCCTCGATCGTGTCCTCCCAGCTGAACGCGGCCAGGAAATCCTCGCACTGGCCCATGGCATGACCGGGATAGGCGCGCATGTGCTCGACGCGACCTTCGTTGAACCAGACGGTGACGAAGAGGGCGTTCTCGCGGCGCATGTATTCGTCGAGCATGCGGATGAAGAAGCGGCGCGGACAGTACTGCCAAGCCTGCCGCCGCCTTTTGACCTGGATATAGGTTGGCGGACCAAGGACCGACTGAAGCTCGGTCTGGTTCATGCCCGGAGCGACGAGGGCGATGGCGAACGGCTCCTCGCCATGCACGGATGCCGGCATGCCGAGGGGCAGCGCGAGGGCGAAGCCGAACGCTGCGAGTCGTCTCCGCCTCGATGCACGGAGCTTCATGCCGTTGCTGCTCCCTTTCCAGGATGCTCGCATTGCGGAAGAAGCGGAGCATCCAAGATGAATTGCGGCCCAGATTTAAATCGGAGCGGCTTGCGCCAGGCTTGAGCCGGCTGTGCGGCGTTCAGCAGTCAGGCATGCCCTGCAGGACCGGCATGGTGTGCCTCGGAAGTGATCACTTTCCGCAACACCACAAGAGCGAATCGGAGCATCATTCGAGAAATCCTCAACAAATCGTTGATCGAAAGCGCGACGCACTGCATCCCGGTGATGTGGGGTCGCGTTGTGATTCGGAGGTGCCGATGGGCGGGGGAACATCGCATGATCGTGGTCGTGGACGAGCGGGCGACCGTAACCGAGGGATATTCATCCTGGTTCGATAGAGAGGGAATCTCGGCGTGCGGGCTCGCGCCGGGAGAGTTCGAGAGCTGGGTCAGCGCCGTTTCCGAATCGGACATGCGCTCCGTCGAGGCGTTCCTGCTCGGCGAATGCGGAAACCGGTCCGTCCTTGCCAAGATCATCCGCAGGCGCTCGGCGTCGGCGGCCGTCATCGTCATGAACGAGAACCGGTCGCTCGAGGAGACCCTCGATCTCTTCGCCGCCGGCGTCGACGACGTGGTGCGCAAGCCCATCCACGTGCGCGAGATCATCGCCCGGGTCAAAGCCATCCGGCGGCGTGCGACCGGCGCGCCCGACTACACCGACGTCGGCGAGATGCGGGTCTTCTTCGACGGGCGCGACCCCGAGGTTAAAGGCGAGGTGCTGCAACTGCCGCGCCGCGAGCGGCGCATCCTCGAGTATCTGGTCGGCAACCGCGGTTGCCGGATCAACAAGACGCAGATCTTCAACTCGGTCTACGGGCTTTTCAGCGAGGATATCGACGAGAACGTCGTCGAGAGCCACATCAGCAAGCTCAGGAAGCGGCTGCGCCACCGCCTCGGCTACGATCCGATCGATTCCAAGCGCTATCTCGGATACCGGCTCGTGGTCGATGCCGTGGCCGAGAAGCCTAGCCAACCTTGTGCTCAGTCCAGCTTCACACAAGATGGGGATGCTCTACTCGATCGGTCAGAGCATTTCGCAAAGGACCCTGTGGCATGAGCATTTCCGGCATGATGCGGACGAGTGCGTCCGGCATGGCTGCGCAATCGGCGCGGCTCGGTACCGTTTCGGACAACATCGCCAATGCCAGCACGCACGGTTACAAGCGCGCATTCACGGAATTCTCGACGGTGGTTCTCGAGAGCGGCACCGGCGCCTACGTGCCTGGCAGCGTCGACGTGGCCGTTCGCTACGGCATCTCGCAGCAGGGCGGTTTCGACTACACGACGTCAGCCACCGACCTCGCCGTCTCGGGCAACGGATTCTTCATGGTCGGCGACGGAAGCGATGCGACGTATCTCACGCGCGCGGGCTCCTTCGTCAAGGACGACCAGGGCTACCTCGTGAACGCCGCCGGCTTCAAGCTGATGGGCTATCCGATCGTCAATGGCACGGTTGCCGCCTCGTCCAACGGCACCACGGGTCTCGAGCAGGTCAACGTCGGCACGCTGGCGCTTGAGGCAACGCCGTCGCGCACCGGTACATTCCATGCCAACCTGCCGGTGAGCGCGGACATCGAGACCGGGTTCACGGCCGGCGACAACGACGCGGCTTCCGCGTATACGGCCAAGACGTCCATCACCGCCGTCGACAACGTCGGCCGCGAAGTGCGCCTCGACGTGTACTACACAAAGACGGCCGACAACGTCTGGGAGGTGTCGGTCTACAATAACGCCGATGCCGCCGCCGCCACCGCGCCGTTCCCCTACGCCAACCCCGCGATCGGCACGGCGACGCTCACGTTCGATCCTGCGACCGGCAGGCTCGACACGGCGCTTCCAAGCGACATGGAAATTGCGATTGCGGTACCCAATGGCCAGACGCTGACGCTCGACGTTTCGCAGTCGAGCGAGCTCGCCAACCCGTTCCAGGTTCTTGCGCCGACGGTCGACGGCAACAAGCCGAGCGCGGTGGAGAACATCGAATTCAACAAGGATGGCACGCTCTATGCCGTGTTCGGCAACGGCGCGCGCGTCGGAATCTTCAAGATTCCGCTGGCGACCGTGCCGAGCCCCGACAACCTCACGCCGCAGGCCGGCAACGTCTACTCGATCAGCGCGGACTCCGGAAACCTGCAGCTCGGATTCCCGGGCGAGGCGCAGTTCGGCGAGCTCCGGAGCTCGCAGCTCGAGAAGTCGACCGTCGACACGGCGACCGAGCTCACGACCATGATCGAATCCCAGTTCGCGTTCACAGCCAATTCCAAGGTCTTCCAGACCGGCGGCGAGCTGATGGAGGTCCTCGTCAATCTCAAGCGGTAACGCGCTCGGGGTTGTCCGGGGGGATGACGCGCGATGAGCCTATCGGCAAGTTTATCAACCGCGAACTCGTCCCTCTTCGTATCCGGCGAGCGCACGAGCCTTGTCTCGCGCAACATCGCCAACGCTGACAAGGCGTTCTACTCGCGCAAATCGGTCGAGACCGTCACGCTGACGGGTTCAGGCGTGCGGCTCTCGGCGGTGACGCGGGCCGAGGATCCCGTCCTCTTCCGCAAGATCCTCACCACCGGCTCGCAGGCCGCCACCTACTCGGCTTCGCTCGACGCGCTCGAGCAGCTCAACAGCACGATCAACGATACCGAGCTCGACGCGTCGCCCGCGGCGATGATCGCCAAGCTCACCGACGCGCTGCAGAGCTATTCGGCGCAGCCGCACAACCAGCTTGCGGGTGAGGCGGCGGTGCGCGCAGCGCGCGACCTCGCCACGTTCCTCAACGGGGCGGCCTCGACCGTGCAGGCGGTGCGCAGCGAATCCGATACCGGCATCCAGTCCTCCATCGATCGCGTCAACTCGCTGCTCGGTCAGTTTCAGACCGTGAACGAGGAGATCGTGAAGGGCAAGGCCATGAACCGGGACGTCACCGACTACATGGACCAGCGCGACGAGATCCTGGCCAGCATCTCGAACGAGATGGGCGTTCGCACGGTGACGCGCGGCAACGGCGACATGGTGATCTACACGGACGGCGGCGTGACGCTGTTCGACAGGTCGCCGCGCAGTATCTCCTTCGAGCGCACGCTCAACCCCTCGCCCGGCACGCCGGGCAACGCGGTTTACATCGACGGCGTGCAGGTGACGGGCGCCGGCGCGACCATGCCGCTCCAGTCCGGCCGCCTGGTCGGCCTCGTGCAAGCGCGCGACGACCTCTCGCTCAGCTATGAAGCGCAACTCGACGAGATGGCGCGCGTCCTGGTGACGGCTTTTTCCGAGAGCGACCAGTCGGGCGGCGGCGGGCCGGACGTACCCGGCCTCTTCACCTATTCCGGTGCGACCACCGTGCCGCCGGCGGGCGTGCTCATTCCGGGTCTGGCCGCGGCGATCACCATCAATGCGGCCGTCGATCCGGACCAAGGCGGCACGGCCACGCTGCTGCGCGACGGGGGAATCTCGGGCAATCCCGACTACGTCTACAATACCGACGGCGTGGCGAGCTTCACCAGCCGCATCGACGGGCTGATCAATGCCATGGGCGCGAACTACGCCTACGATCCGGCGACCAAGCTGGCGTCCGGCGGCACGCTTGGGACCTACGCCGCCAACTCGGCGGGCTGGCTTTCCGAGCAGCGCAAGGTCGCGGACGACAGCTACACCTATCAAAGCACGCTCTACGACCGCTCGTTCGAGGCCTTCACGCGGGTGACCGGCGTCAACCTCGATGAGGAGCTGTCGCTGATGCTCGATATCGAGCGCTCGTTCGCGACGTCATCGAAGCTCATCTCCGTTGTCGACACCATGTACAACGCGCTGCTCGGGGCCATTCGGTAAGACGTCATGAAAACAACGAACGTCTCGACGCTCTCGATCATCAACGCCACGAAGGAGACGCGCGTCAGCCTGCAGTCGAAGCTCGTCGAGGCACAGAAGGAAGCATCGACCGGGCGTCATGCCGACGTGACGCTGACGCTCGGCTATCTCACGCAACGCACGGTCTCGCTCAGGCAGGATCACGCGCGACTACAGACGTTCAAGGACACCAACATCGTAGCCTCCTCGCGGCTCGAGCTCACGCAGACCACGCTCGACGGCGTTGCGGATGCGGCGCAAGCGTTCCTCACAACGCTGATGGCGGCCCGCGCGGCGCCCTCGAGCGCAGGCGTGGCCATCACGGACGCCAAGAACAAGCTGACATCGTTCGAAGCGGCGATGAACACGACAGTCAACGGCACGCACATTTTCGCGGGCGTGAACACCGACGTGAAACCCGTCGCCGCGTATTTCGGCGATCCGCCGTCGGCCGCCGAAACGGCCGTCTCGGACGCCTTCTCGGCCGCATTCGGCATGTCGCAGGGCGAGCCCGGCGTCGCCAACATCACGGGCGCGGACATGGAAACGTTCCTCAACGGGGCGTTCTCGGATCTCTTCGATGCCGCCAACTGGTCCACGACGTGGTCTTCGGCGTCGGACCAGAACATCACCAGCCGCATCTCGACCAACGAGCGCATCGCCACGTCGACCAACGCCAACGCGGCGCCGTTCCGGGCCATCGCCTCGGCCTACACGATGATCGCCGATCTCGACGTCGCGAACCTCAGCCCGGACGCCTACCTGGCCGTGATCGACAAGGCAATCGCGGTGGTCGGGCAGGCGACGTCGGATCTCACGCAGCTCAGGGCCGGACTCGGCACGGCGCAGGAGCGCATCAAGGCGGCGGACGATCGCGCGGACGTGCAGATGTCGCTGCTTTCCGACCATATCGGCGAGCTCGAGAACGTGGACGGCTACGAGGCCACGGCGCGGGTCAACGCGCTGCTTACACAAATCGAAACCGCCTACGCGCTGACCGCGCGCCTACAGAACCTGACCTTGCTGGATCACATCTAACGGCGCGTGGAGGCGTCATTTCGCAATGTACAAGTTCTACTACACCGAGGTTCTCGACGAGTCGCCCAGGGAGGCGCGCGCCCAGGAGCATTCGGCGCTCGAGCGCTCGATCGAGCTCTTGCAGGCGGCGAACAGCAAAGGGTCGCAGTCGCGCGAGGCCATTGAGGCGATCTTCTTCGTGCGCCGGCTGTGGGGCATTTTCATCGAGGATCTGGCCAAGTCGGAGAACGGCCTGCCGCCCAAGCTCAGGGCCGACCTCGTGTCGGTCGGTCTGTGGGTGATGCGCGAGACCGAGGAAATCCGCCAGGGCAGGACGCAGAGCTTCACCGCGTTGATCGATGTGTCGCGAACAATCTCCGAGGGACTCAAATGAGCACGACGACACGCGTCAGCCTGCGACCGGGCGAACGCATTTTCATCAACGGGGCGGTTCTCAAAGCGGACGGGCGCATCTCGTTCGAGATTCTGAACGACGTGCCCTACCTGGTCGAGCACGAGATCATGCAGGCGCAGCAGACGGTCACGCCGCTGCGGCAGCTCTACTACATCCTGCAAACCATGGTCATGGAGCGGGACGGCATCGAGCGGGCGCGCGCCGTCTTCGACGACACGATGCATTTCCTGTTTCAGGCATTCGAGAACAATGCCGTGCTGGCGGGGCTCGAGGTGATCCGCGGCCAGGTGGCCGCGTCGAAGCCGTTCGAGGCCCTCAAGACCTTGCGCACGTTGATCCCGGTTGAGGACGCGATACTCGGCGGCGCGCGCGTCGCGGAACTCAAGGTGGTAGGAGCAGGCTCATGACCGTCGAGGCACCGAGCGCGGTAGGGACACAGTCCACCACGCAACAGACCGGAAACAAGGGGACGTCGGCGTCGCTCAACTACGATTCCTTCCTCATGCTGCTCACGGCGCAGATGAAGTATCAGGATCCGACGAAGCCTATGGACTCGACGCAGTTCGTGGCGCAGCTCGCCTCGTTCTCCAACGTCGAGCAGGGGATCAAGACCAACCAGAAGCTCGATTCGCTGCTGGTCTCGCAGGCGCTCAGCCAGGTGGACGATCTGATCGGCAAGTACGTCACCTCGATGGACGGCAAGATCACCGGCAAGATCAAAGAGGTGCACATCTATTCCAACGGAACGGTGGTGGCGCTCGAGAACGGCAAAGAGGTGCTGCTCGACGCCGGCGTCAAGCTTTCGGAGACGCCGCCGGAAGAGGCGACCGCCGCATGAACCCAGCCGACGCACTCGACATCGGACAGGCCGCGATCTGGACGGTCTTGATCGCCTCCTCGCCCGGCGTCATCGCCGCCATGCTGGTCGGCATCGTGATTGCGCTCCTGCAGGCGCTCACGCAGATCCAGGAGATGACGCTCACGTTCGTGCCCAAGATCATCGCCATTCTGGTCGTGACCGCGGTCACGGCGCCGTTCGTGGGGGCGGTGATCTTCTCCTTTGCCGAGCAGACCTACGCGCGGATTCCGAACGGCTTCTGATGCGATCTACGTAAGGGCATGGCGTCGCTCCGTTTTTTGTGCCGACCCGAGGGTCGGGCGACCCTCGCGCAAGGTTGATGGCGGAGAGTGAGCCTGGGGTATCGGGTCCCAGGGGGTAGCATGTCCACCGGCGTCGCCATTCAGCGCACAGGCGATCTCAGCTACACGCGCGACATCGGATTTGCGATCGGCATCGTCACCATTCTGACGGTGCTGTTCCTGCCGTTGCCGGCGATCCTGATCGATATCGGGCTCGCGTTCTCGATCGCGTTCGCCGTGCTGATCCTCATGGTCTCGCTCTGGATCCACCGGCCGCTCGAGTTCTCGGCGTTTCCGACCGTGCTGCTCATCGTCACCATGCTCCGCCTCTCGCTCAACGTGGCGACGACGCGCCTGATCCTGTCCAACGGCGCCGAGGGTCACACCGCGGCCGGTCATGTGATCGCGGGCTTCGCCAACTTCGTCATGGGCGGTGACTTCGTCATCGGCGTGGTGGTGTTCGTGATCCTGATCACGGTCAACTTCCTGGTCATCACCAAGGGCGCGACGCGAATCGCCGAGGTCGGCGCCCGCTTCACCCTCGATGCGATCCCCGGCAAGCAGATGGCGATCGACGCCGACCTTTCCGCCGGCAATATCGACGAGAAGGAGGCGATGCGGCGCCGGCGCGAGCTCGAGGAGGAAAGCTCCTTCTTCGGCTCGATGGACGGCGCCTCGAAGTTCGTGCGCGGCGATGCCATCGCCGGCCTCATCATCACGGCCGTCAACATCTTCGGCGGCATCATCATCGGCGTGACGCGCCACGACATGGATCTCGCGCACGCGGCCGACGTGTTCGTGCGGCTGTCGGTCGGCGACGGCCTCGTGACGCAGATCCCGGCGCTGATTATCTCGCTCGCGGCGGGCCTCTTGGTGTCGAAGGGCGGCACGCGCGGCTCGGCGGAAATGACGGTGCTCAATCAGCTCGGCACCTATCCGCGCGCGCTCGCCGTGGCGGGCGCCGTGCTGCTGGCTCTCGCCGTGGCGCCCGGACTGCCGTTCCTGCCGTTCGCCGTGCTCGCGGGCGGCCTCATCTTTGTTTCCGTCTCGATCCCAAAGAAGATCGCCGAGGTCAAGGCGCAGGAGGAAGCCGTCAAACGCGAGGCCGACCGGCTGTCGCAGGAGGAGGCGCGCCAATCGGTCAAGGAGCAGCTCAAGACGGCGGAAGTCGAGATTGCGCTCGGCAAGCAGCTTTCGACGGCGCTGCTCGCCTCGCAGGGGGAGCTGGCGCACCGGGTGGGCCGCATGCGGCGCGCGTTCGCCAAGCAGTACGGCTTCGTGGTGCCGGACATTCGCATCAGCGACGACCTCGCCATTCCGCCCAAGACCTACCAGATCAAGATTCACGGCACCGTCGTGGCGGCGGAGGAGCTCAGGATCGGCGACCTCCTGGTCATCACGGGCGACGGGCCGGTGCCGGACGTGCCCGGCGACGAGACGCGCGAGCCCGCATTCGGCATGAAAGCGTTCTGGGTCTCCGAGATGTTCGCGAACGCGGTGAGACGCGAGGGCTTCAATCCGGTCGATCCGATGTCGGTGATGCTCACGCACCTGCGCGAGGTGATCCGCGGCAACCTGGCCCAGCTCCTGTCGTACAAGGATATGCGTTCGCTCATCGACCGGCTGGAGCCCGAATACAAGCGCCTCGTGGACGAGATCATCCCGTCGCAGCTCTCCTATTCGGGGCTGCAGGCGGTTCTGAAGCTGCTTCTCGCCGAGCGCGTCTCGATCCGCAACCTGCACCTCATTCTGGAGGCGATCGCCGAGGTGGCCCCGCATGTGCGGCGCGCCGAGCAACTCGCGGAGCATGTGCGCATGCGCATGGCGCAGCAGATCTGCGGCGATCTCGCGGACGCCGGCGTGCTCAAGGTGCTGCGGCTCGGCAATCGCTGGGATCTGGCGTTCCACCAGAGCCTCAAGCGCGACCCCAAGGGCGAGGTGGTGGAGTTCGACATCGATCCGCGCCTCATCGAGCAGTTCGGTGCCGAAGCCTCCAAGGTCATCCGGGGCATCCTGGATCAGGGGCATCAGTTCGTGCTGGTCTCGGCGCCCGATGCGCGTCCCTACGTGCGCATGGTGACGGAGCGGCTGTTCCCGACGCTGCCGGTGCTGTCACATCTCGAGATCGCGCGCGGCGTGCAGGTTAAATCGCTGGGCAACATCTCGTGACGCCGATCACGCCCGGGATGGTTCTTCTTACATTCCTGGTGTTTTGCCGCATCGGCGGCTGCCTGATGCTGATGCCGGGTTTCGGCACACACCGCATCCCGCCGCAGATACGCCTGTTCCTCGCCGTGTCGGTGACATTGGCGCTGGCACCGCTCCTCATCCCTGTCCTCGAGGGCGACATCGCCAAAGCGACCGTACCGGTGGTCGTGCAGCTTATCGCCTCCGAGACGCTGATCGGGGCCATGATCGGCGTGATGGCACGCCTCTTCTACCTGGCGCTGCAGTTCATGGGCACGGCCGCGACCATGCTGATGGGCTACAGCGGTCAAGCCGATGCGCCGATCGAGGAAATGGAGCCGGCGCCGGCGCTCGCGACGCTGCTGACGCTTACTGCGACGGTGCTTCTGTTCGCCACCGGGCTGCACGTGGAGGTGATGCGTGCGCTGGTCGCGTCCTACTCCGTGCTGTCGCTGACGGACATGTTCAACCCGCAGTTCGCGCTCGCCAAGGTGACGGACTCGGCGTCGGATTCGTTCATCCTCATCGCGCAGCTGCTGGCGCCGTTTCTCGCCTATTCGCTGATCATCAACTTCCTGTTCGGCATCCTGAACAAGATGACGCCCACCATCCCGGTGTACTTCATCTCCGCGCCGTTCGTCATGACGGGGGGGCTCCTGCTCCTCTACTTCACGTTCAGCGAGGCACTCACCCTGTTCATCACCGGGTTCCAGATGTTCCTCGCCAACGGATGAGGCCGCATGCGCGATCGTGTGAAGAGCCTGAAGCGCATCCTCGACGTGCAGCGGCACATGCATAGCCTCGAGGAGCTCAAGTTCGCGCGGCTGAAGCAACAGGTTTCCCTTTGCCAGAGCGAGCAGCGGGCGCTCGCGGAGGCGCTTTCGGGCGAAGGCGCGCTGCACGGTCTGTTCCTCGACGTGACGGTGCGGCGATTGAAGTCGCTGCAGCAGGAGGAGGCCCGGCTCGCGCCCGAAGTCGAGGCCCAGGCCAAGGTGGTCGTCGAGCACGGCGGGCGCATGCGCAACTCGGAACGGCTCGCGGCCGAGCTTGCGGTCGAAGTGCGGCGCGTCGACGAGCGCGAGGAGCTGGAGCGGCTGCTCGAGGCGGGGCTCGCCCAGAAAAACGCAAGCCCCGAGCAAGACCGGTGAGTCATGCTGGCGGCATGAACATCGCCCACGAGAGGCAGCGTTGACGTCGGAGCTCACAATCCGGCCGCTTCAGGAGACGACGGCACACGCTGCTGCGTCGGTGGCCTCGCGCGCGCCGCATGCGCACAAGACGGTGGACGCCGCGCAGAAGTTCGAGGCGTTCGTGCTGCAGACCTTCATCCAGGAGATGATGCCGAAGGAGTCCGAGGCCGTTTACGGCTCCGGCATCTCGGGTGATTTCTGGAAATCGATGATGTCCGAGAAGATCGCCGAGCAGGTGGCCGAGCGCGGCAGCATCGGCATCGCCGACTATGTGCGGGCGGGCCATGTGGCGCCGCATCGGCCCGGCGGGTTCAATCCGCTCGACGTGATGAGCCAAATGCCGGCCGCGAGCGGCCTCGAGGCTCTCGTCGCCGACCCATCCAAACCCGGAGAGTAGCCATGTACGATGCCCCCGCCGGTTTCCGATCCGAGTCAGCGCCGGGAGCGGTGCGTGGGACCGTATCGCTCTCCACCGTCGCGGTGTCGATCCAGCGGCTCGAGGAGATCGTGGATCAGGAGACGCTCGCGCTCAGGACGCGCAAGGCGATCGACCTCAAGGACTTCAACGATCGCAAGAGCCAGGCCCTGCTCGAGCTGACACGCTCACTCAAGCATCTCGATGGCGCAGGATCCGATCCCTCGCTCGCCGCGCGCGTCGGCGCCCTCAAGGTGAAACTCGCCGTCAACCAGGCGGCGCTCAAGGTGCATCTCGAGGCGGTGCGAGAGGTTTCCGTCACCATCTCGGACGCGCTGCGCCAGGCCGAGTCGGACGGGACCTACACACAGGCCATCTCAGCGGCGTCCAAACGCTCATGATGAAGGCGCTGCTCATCGGCTTCTGGGCTTCGGTGGTTTCGCTCGGCGCGGCCTTCGGCGTGCTCGAATGGCAGAAGAGCAGTCAAGCCAGCGCCTCGGCCACGGCCGAGATGAAGCTCGAGGAATACCGCACCAAGGCCATCAACGTGCCGATCATCGGCTCGGGCACGATCCAGGGCTACATGGTGGCGCAGTTCGTATTCACGGTCGATGCGAACCTGCTGCACAAGCTGCAGGTCAATCCCGAGATCTACGTGCTCGACGAGGCGTTCAAGACCATCTACGCGGGCGAGCAGGTCAATTTCCAGAACATGAAGAAGCAGGATCTTCCGGTTCTGGCGCGCAAGCTCGGCGAGAACGTCAACAAGCGCCTGGGCGAGAGCATTGTGCAGGAAGTGCTGATCGACCAGCTCGCCTACATTCCCAAGAAGGATATGCGCGGGCCCGGGACGAAGTGAGACCTTGCGCGCGGCGCTCCGGATCAGCAGCGCAGCGCCCCCTCACCCGGAAGCGATTTGCAATCGCTTCCGACCTCTCCCCACCGGGGAGAGGTAAAGAGCACCGATCCCCCCGCTGCACTGCTTCGATAAGGAAGCCGGAACGACACTAGCGCTGCGGTGGCGGCGCCGTCTTGTCGTCGGCTTCGGCGCTGCTCGCCAGCGCGCGGGCGATCTCCTGAAACGGATCGGTGCTCGCGGGATCGGCCAGCGTCTGCTTCATCACCTCGTAGAGCTTCGGAACGATGTCGATCGCCTTGTCGAGCTCGGCGTCGGCGCCCTTCTGGTAGCCGCCCATGAGGCGCAGGTCGCGCGTGTCCTCGAAATGGGAGATCATGGCGCGCAGCATCATCACGAGCTTGCGCTGCTCGGGCGACCAGACCGCGTTGGCGAGACGGGAAACGGACTGCAGCACGTTGACGGCGGGGTAGCGGCCCTGGTCGGCGATCTTGCGGTCGAGGACGATGTGTCCGTCGAGCGTGCCGCGGATGCTGTCGGCGATGGGGTCGTTGTGGTCGTCGCCGTCGACGAGCACGGAGAAGACACCGGTGATCGAGCCCGTACCCTCGGCGCCGGCGCCCGCGCGCTCGAGAAGCTTCGGCAGCTCGCTGAAGACCGACGGCGTGTAGCCGCGCGCCACGGGAGCCTCTCCGGCCGCGAGAGCGACCTCGCGCGTGGCGTGAGCGAAGCGGGTGACGGAATCGACGATGAGCAGCACGCTGTCGCCGGCGTCGCGGAAGAACTCGGCGATGGCGAGCGCGGTCTTGGGCGCCAAGCGGCGCATCATCGGGCTTTCATCGCCCGTCGAGACGACGGTGACGGCGCGGCTGCGGTTCTGGGCCAGCGCGTCCTCGAGGAACTCGCGCACCTCGCGGCCGCGCTCGCCGACAAGAGCGAGGACGACGGTGTCGAAGCCCTTCGAGCGGGCGAGCATGGAGAGCAGCGTCGACTTGCCGACGCCAGAGCCGGCGAAGATGCCGATGCGCTGGCCAGCGCAAAGGGGGGTGAAGAGATCCATCACGCGCACGCCGGACTTCAACGGCGCGCGCACGCGCTGGCGGCTCATGGCGGCGGGCGGCTCGGCGTCGAAGGCGTAGGCGCGCTGGCCCTCGCGCAAGGGGCCCTGTCCGTCGATTGCGGCGCCGAGCGCGTTCAGCACGCGGCCTTTCCACGAGGCGTCCGGCTTCAGGCTCTGGTTGCCACGCAGCCAGGCGATCTCGCCGGGGCCGATCTTGAGGTTGGTGTCGAAGGGCTTGATGGTGGCGCCGGCCGCGTCGATGCGCACGACCTCGCCGAGCTGCGGGTTTGGCCCCGAGCCAAAGGCGATGCAATCTCCAAGCTTCAAGTGGCGCGAAAGCCCGGACACCTGCACGTAGGCCGGCGTGACGTGCGTGACCCTGCCGCCGATGCGGGTCAGGGTGAGGGAAGCGGCGGCGGCGGCGATGCGCCGGTCCAATTCGCCGAGCGTGCTCGAGCGGAGGGGTGCGGTGCCAGCGCCCGAGCCGTCGTCCTCGATGGCTTCGTTCATCGCCTGTCCTCAGCGCGGCTTCATCTGGGGCGTGCTTCCGGTGTCTGCGGCGCCGGCCTCAGCTCGTCTCGCCGAGGGTGCGGACAGCCGACGACAGGGTGTCCTCGGACCGGGTGAGGGTGTTCGAGATCGAATCGAACGAGCGCTGGATCTGGATGAGGCGGGAGATCTCGGACACCGGGTTGACGTTCGACTGCTCCATGAACCCCTGCAGAACGCCGACGCGGCTGAAGTCGAGGGCCGGCTCGGCCGCGACGTCGGGCAGCACGCCGGAGTTGTCGAAGCGCGTCAGGCGGGCCTCGGGCGGAATGGTGAAGAGGCCGACGGCGCCGGCGCGCGCCGCGCCCTGCGTAATGGTGCCGTCGCTGGCGATGGTCGGCGCGCCGCCTACGGGATTGAGCTGGATCGGCGCGCCGCCGACATCGAGGACGGGGTAGCCGTTGACCGTGCGCAGGTCGCCTTCGGGCGTCATCGCCATGCGGCCGTCGCGGGTATAGACGGGCCCGTTCGGACCCTGGAAGGCGAGCCAGGCGTCACCGGTGACGGCGACGTCGAAGGGGTTGTCGGTGCGCGTGACCTGGCCGGCCTGGCGCGAGATGTACGTCGAGCCGGCCGAGACGAACGCGGTCGGATCGTTGGTCTTCTCCGACAAAAGCTCGTCGAACTTGATCTCCTCGGCGCGGAAACCGGCGGTGGTCGCGTTGGCGACGTTGTGGGCCAGCGTTTCAAGGCGGCGCATCATGGCCATCTGGCCCGACAGCGATACGTAGAGGCTTGGCTGCATCAGCGGCTCCGGCGTTTCGACGGTTGGGTGCCGTGTGCGGTCCCGATGCGCCCCCGGCTGGGGTAACATATCGATTCGCGGTGCATCGGCGCGGGCCCTCGGGCGTCAGGTCTTCATAGTGCTGAGGCGGCCTTGTCTCAGGCTGACGTGCCTTCGTTGTGCAACCGTTTGGCGCCCGCCGCGATGCGGCGCCAGCTCCCGCGGGCGGGCCCCAAGATCAGGCTCGCGCAAGGAGGGCACCTTCTAGTAGGGCGTTGACAATCTGCAACGCGAGGCGCGCTCGTGACGATCATCCTCGGCCTAGTCGTAATGCTCGGCTGCATGCTCGGCGGCTTCATGGCCATGGGCGGGCACGTTGAAGTGCTCTGGCAGCCGTGGGAGTTCGTGATCATCCTCGGCACGTCGCTCGGCACCTTCATCGTCGCCAACCCGATGAAGGTGATCAAGGACACCGGCAAGGGAATGGGGGAGGCGTTCGGCCATGCGGCGCCGACGGCGCGCCAGTATCTCGATGTGATGGGGCTCCTCTACTCGCTCATGCGCGAGCTCAGGAGCAAACCGCGCAACGAGGTGGAGAAGCACATCGATCTTCCCGGCGAGTCGCCGATCTTCCAGAAGTTCGCCTCCGTGCTCAAGAACAAGGATCTCACCACCTTCATCTGCGACTACTGCCGCCTCATCATCATCGGCAACGCGCGCACGCACGAGGTCGAATCGCTGATGGACGAGGAGATCCAGACGCTGCGCCATGACAAGCTCAAGGCCTATCACGCCATCACCAATATCGCAGACGGTCTGCCCGCCATCGGCATCATCGCCGCCGTGCTCGGCGTCGTCAAAGCGATGGGTGCCATCACGGAGCCGCCGGAGGTGCTCGGGCATCTCATCGGCGCGGCGCTCGTCGGAACGTTCGCCGGCATCTTCTTCTCCTACGGCGTATTCGGTCCCATCGCGACCAAGGTGAAATCCGGCCGCGAGAAACAGATGCGTCTCTACATCGTCGCCAAGCAGACGCTGCTCGCCTTCATGAACGGGGCGATGCCGCAGGTTGCCGTCGAGTACGGCCGTAAGACGATTTCGGCCTACGAGCGGCCGACCATCGACGAGGTGGAAGCGGAGACGGTCGGTGGCGGGGGCGGCGGAGAGGCAAAGAAAGCGGCCTAGGTAGCCTTGACGCAGCAGTGAAGACGAGCGTTCAACCCAAACCGAGCCAGGTCAACCGCGATGAGCCAAGATGATTTCCGCCCTGCTTCCGCCGAGCTGCAGACGATCGGCGAGTCGGTCCAGGGGGAGGCTGCCGCCGCCGGCCAGAAGCCCCGGCATCTGGAAACCGTTCTGCAGATTCCCGTGTCGGTGAAGGTGGTGCTCGGCTCGGCGACCATGCCGGTCGCGAGCGTCCTGAAGCTCGGCCGCGGCGCCGTGGTGCCTCTCGACCGCAAGGTGGGAGAGGCGGTGGACGTGGTGGTCAACGGTCGCGTCATCGCCCGCGGCGAGGTCGTGGTGCTCGACGAGGACAATTCGCGCTTCGGCGTGTCGCTGACGGAGGTCATCGGAGCCGCGGCGCCGACGCGCGTCGCTTAGGCGGCACCTTCTCCCTCTCTCTCTCTCAGCCTTGGGTCGTGGTCTTCTGAGCAGGTCCGGTCACGATGTCAGAGGTACCCGATAAAGAGAGTAAAACAGAAGAGGCAACAGAGAAGAAAGTACGGGACTCGCTCGACAAGGGCCAAACCCCGCACTCGCGCGAGGCTGCCACGTTCGCCTCCATGCTGGCGATCCTGATCGCCGTCGTGTTCCTGCTCTCCGACAATGTCGTGCAGCTCCGCTTTACGCTCGAGGGTTTCCTCGACCATCCCGAGAGCTTCCTTCTCTCGAACGGCGCCGACGCGACGGCGATCCTGATGGTGGTGTTCCTCGAGGGCGCCAAGGTGGTGGCGCCCATCGTCGTCATTTTCATGGTCGCCGGCATCGCCGGGTCGGTGCTGCAGCACCAGCCGCAGTTCGTCGCCGATCGCATCGAGCCCAAGCTGGAGCGCATCTCGATCTCCAAGGGCTGGACCCGCATCTTCGGCCTGCAGGGCCAGGTGGAGTTCCTGAAGAGCCTGTTCAAGCTGTCGATCGTGGCGTTCGCCGGCTACATCGCGCTCGGCGGCTCCTATCGGGACATCATCAGCGCGCTGTTCATGGAGCCCTCGGCGCTGCCGAAGCTCATGCAGGATCTCAGTGTCCGATTCCTGTCGGCGGTGGTCACGGCCACGGCGGTGCTGGTGGGCGCGGATCTGGCGTGGAGCCGGTTCTCATGGCGGCGCGACATGCGCATGACGAAGCAGGAGGTCAAGGACGAGCACAAGCAGATGGAAGGCGATCCGCTCGTCAAGATGCGTTTGAGGTCGCTGCAACGCGACCGCTCGCGGCGACGCATGATGGCGGCCGTGCCCAAGGCAACGCTGATCGTTGCCAATCCCACTCATTATTCCGTGGCGCTGCGCTACGTGCGCGAGGAGGGCGGCGCGCCGGTGGTCGTGGCCAAGGGCAAGGACCTGATCGCGCTCAAGATCCGCATGATCGCCGAGGAGAATGGAATACCGATCTACGAGGACCGTTCTCTAGCACGTTCGCTCTACGCAAGCGTCGAGGTGGATAAGATGATTCCACCGGAGTTCTACAAGGCCGTCGCGGGGATCATCCTGTTCCTCGCCCAGCGGGGGCAGCAGGCGCGCCCAGGCCATGCGAGGATCTAGACCATGCTCAAGCAGGGCAACGATTATTCCCGCGAGCGAGAAAAGGCGCTGGCGGACGGCATGCGGGACGTGGCCTCGGAGCTGCGGCTGATCGATCCCGCCGATTTCATCGCCTATATCCGGACGGAGCAGTTCGGCAACCTGCGCAACCTCGTCAACTCCTCGACGGAGATGTTCTTCAAGCCAGGCACGGTGACGTTCGGTCTCTCGGGCGAGGTGGACCTGCCGTGGGGCGCCGCGCCTTGCATCTCCCTCGACATGGAGTTTCACAACCTCAACGTCTCGGCCTACTTCCGGCTCGTCCTGAGATCGCTGCAGGCGGCGATCGAGATCAGCTACGTCTCGTTCGAGGGCGGGTCGTCGGACCCGGACAAAAATACGGCGCGCCTTATCGAGGCGATCGAGGATGCGCGCGTTGCGCCGGTGAAGCGCGCGCGCCGCGCCCATTCCAGCGATGAGGCCGCCCGCGAGTCGCGGGTCTAGTTCAGCCGGAACTCGGCGCCGACCAGGCGCAACTCGCAGGGCTTGATAAGGCCCGAGTGCGCGACCAGCACCTGATGCAGCTTGCCCTCGAGGTTCCGCGACCAGAATTCGAGGAAGCTTTTCAGCTTTGGAAAGCGCGGGTGGAGATCATAGTCCTGCCAGATGTAGCTCTGCATCACGGAGGGATGGTCAGGCAGGCGGTAGATGATCTCGGCGGTGGTCAGGCTGTAGCCCGCAAGCATGCGGGTGAAGTCGCTATCTGCAATGGTCAAGGGTCGCTCCCGGGGTTGCCAGGTTCACGCGACAAGTGTACGACACGCGTCGGAAAATTCAATATTGCTCATTTGAATCATTGTGTTAGCAGCAAATGCGTCGGCCTGCTAACAGACTGACTGGTTGTGCGGCACGGGCGTCACTAAAACTGCTCAAAGCGCAATCGGAGTGTCCTCCATGCTGGCCGCGGCGCTGACGAGCTTCACGACCTTCTTCGCCACCATCGGTCCCATCGAGGCGGCCGTTATCTTCGCCACGCTGACGCCCGGCATGGCGTATGCGGAGCGGCGGCGAATTGCGTTCCGGGCGACGCTGATCGCGAGCACGATCCTCGCCGGCTCGACGCTGGCCGGCGGTCCGCTGCTCAGGCAACTCGGCGTCGGCATTCCGGCGCTGCAGACGGCCGGCGGCATCATCCTGCTCGTCATCGCGCTCGACATGGTGTTCGCGAGGCCGACGAGCGCGTTCAAGCTCACGCCGTCGGAAGGGGCGGAAGCGCAGCGCAAGGACGACCTCGCCGTGTTCCCGCTCGCGACGCCTCTGCTCGCCGGCCCCGGGGCGATGAGCGCCGGCATCCTGCTCGCCGCCAACGCGCATGGCGATCCTCTCGAGCTCGCCGTGACGGTCGCGGTGCTCGCAGCCGTGATGGGGATGACGCTCGCGCTTTTGCTGGCGGCCCACGAGCTCACGCGATTTCTCGGCGTGACGGCGCAACGCGTGCTGATGCGCGTGTTCGGCATTCTGCTCGCGGCCATCGCCGTGCAGGCGCTCTTCGACGGTATCGGGGCGAGCGGGCTGATCCGGGCTGCCCGGTAGTGGCGCGTTAACACTTTAGGCAAGCAACGCTTTCTCGACCGGTGCGCCGGCAACCACAAGCCTCGTGCAAGATTGAAGACCTAAAACCGATGGAGGCACAAAGCGGACCTCAGCCTCCATGGATCCCGTCAACTTCTTCTCGCTCGCCTCGCAGCAGAACCGCTGGCTCTCCGTGCGCCAGTCGGTGGTGGCGCAGAACGTGGCGAATGCGAACACGCCGGGTTTCAAGGCGCTCGACGTCGAACCGTTCGAGGCCGTGCTCAACTCCACCGGAGTCGAGATGCGCAAGACGCAGCCCACGCATCTCAGTCCGACCGGGACCGCGGGAAGCGACGCGGAGACCGAGGAGAACGCCAAGTGGCAGGTCGTGCACTCGGGCAACAGCGTGAGCCTCGAGGAGCAGATGCTCAAGGCGGGTGAGGTGTCGGGCGCCTACGCGCGCAACACCAGCGTGATCAAGACTTTCCATCGCATGCTTCTGGCTTCGTCGCGGGGATAGTCCATGGCCGATCCGATGCAGGTTGCGATCAAGGTGGCCGCCTCGGGGCTCGAGGCGCAGTCGCGGCGCATGCTGGTGGTCTCGGAGAACCTGGCCAACGCCTCGTCCACCGGCAGCACGCCGGGGGCGCTTCCCTATACGCGCAAGACGGTGAGCTTCGAATCGGCGATGGACGAAGTGACGGGGGCGAACCTCGTCAATGTCGACCGCGTCGACACCGACAAGAAGCCGTACCGCATCGAATACGATCCGAGCCATCCGGCGGCGGATGCGGACGGCAATGTCAAGCTGCCCAACGTGGACATGCTGGTCGAGCTCGCGGACATGCGCGAATCGAACCGCTCGTATGAAGCCAATTTGCAGGTCGTGAAGCAGGCGCGGTCGCTCATCTCGATGACGATCGATCTTCTCAGGAGCTCGTGATGCTGGACGGGGTTGGCAAGCTTTCGCCTTACGGCGGGGTCTCCGGGCTCAGCAGCGCGCAGGGCATGGCCCAGCCGGCGCCGGTTGCAAGCGTCGCGAACCCGGTCAAGACCGAGCCGCTGCCGACCGACTTCGGGGCCGTGATCGGCAACATGACGCTCGAGGCCATCAGCACGCTGAAGCAGGGCGAGCAGACGGCTGTCGCCGGCGTGCGCGGGCAAGCCACGACGCAGCAGGTGGTGGAGGCCGTCATGGCCTCGGAGCAGACGCTGCAGGCCGGCATCGCCATTCGCGACAAGGTCGTATCCGCCTATCTCGAAATCAGCCGCATGACCATCTAGCGGTACCAGTCAGGACAGGTCCATGAGAGCGCTTTCGATCGCTGCGACGGGTATGAACGCGCAGCAGACCAATCTCGAGGTGATCGCGAACAACATCGCGAACATCAACACGACCGGCTTCAAGCGGGCGCGTGCCGAATTCACCGATCTGCTCTATCAGGCGGAGCGGGCGCTCGGAGCGCCGGCCAGGGGCGGGCAAGGCAACGTGCCGGAAGGGGCGTATGTGGGCCTCGGCGTGCGCACGGCCGCCATCCGCAACCTGCACCAGCAGGGCTCTCTCGCGCAGACCACGAACAAGCTCGACCTCGCGCTCAACGGCCGCGGCTGGTTCCAGATCTCTGGTGCCGACGGCGAGACCTTCTATACGCGCGACGGCGCCTTCAACAAAAACGACCAGGGCGTGATCGTCACCCTCGACGGCTACGAGGTGCAGCCGACGATGACGGTGCCGATCGACGCCACCGACATCAACATCAACGAGACGGGCGAGGTCTACGCCACCATTCCCAATCAGATCGAGCCGCAGCTCCTCGGACAGATCACGCTCGCGAGCTTCGTCAACGACGCGGGCCTCGAGCCGATGGGCGGCAATCTCTACCGGCAGACCGAGTCCTCGGGCGATCCGGTGACCGGCGTGCCCGGTGATCCCGGCTTCGCGCGCATCCATCAGGGCTATCTCGAGAACTCGAACGTGGATGCGGTGAAGGAAATCACGCAGCTCATCTCGGCGCAGCGCGCCTACGAGATGAACTCGAAGGTCATCCAGACGGTCGATGCGATGTACGGCACGGTCGCCAACAACATGCGGTAGGCGAGAGAGGAGCGTTCGGCCGATGGCGCGCGGACAGGGTCCCGTCAGACAGAGACTACGGGGCTCGCTTGCGCGATTGGCCCTGGCGATGCTGGTCGCCCTCCCGCTCGCACCCCTGCTTGCACCGGCCGCGCTGGCGCAGGTGGTGCTTCCCGTGCCGCGCGTCACCGTCTATCCGGGCGACGTCATCACCGACGCCATGCTGGTCGACAAGTCTTTCCGTGGTCCGGACTTCGAGCGGCCGGGGTATGCCCGGTCGCGCAGCGCGCTCATCGGCAAGGTGGCGCGCTCGACGCTGCTTCCCAACCTGCCCGTGTCGGAGAGCGGCCTGCGCGATCCGTTCGCCGTGCAGCAGGGACAGCCGGCGACGGTGTTCTTCCGCTCCGGCGGGCTCGTCATCACGACGACGGCGGTCTCGCTGCAATCGGGTGCGGCCGGCGAGGTGATCAGCTTGCGCAACGCGGACAGCGGAACCACCATTCGCGGCGTGGTGCAGGCGGACGGCACGGTGCGGGTGGGCCAGCCATGAGCCGCCTCCTCGCGATCCTGGTCTCGATTTCGATGGCGCTCAACTCGCCGGTGCTGGCGGGCAGCAGCTCGGGCGTGCGCATCAAGGACATCACGGCGGTGCAGGGCGTGCGCGCCAACCAGCTCGTCGGCTACGGCCTGGTCGTCGGCCTCAACAGCACCGGCGACAGCCTGCGCAACTCGCCGTTCACCGCGCAATCGCTGCAGTCGATGCTCGACAACATGGGCGTCAACGTGCGCAACGCCAATCCGCGCACGCGCAACATCGCCGCCGTGCTCGTCACGGCAGAGCTGCCGCCGTTCGCGGGGCCGGGCGCGCGCATCGACGTCACCGTATCCTCGCTCGGCGACGCGACCTCGCTCGCCGGAGGGTCGCTGGTCATGACGCCGCTTTCGGGTGCCGACGCGCTCATCTACGCGGTGGCGCAGGGACCGGTGGCGGTCAGCGGATTCCAGGTGCAGGGCCGCGCGGAGTCCGTGAGCCAGAACGTGCCGACCACGGGCCGCATCCCGAACGGCGCGCTCGTCGAGCGCGAGGTGGCGAGCGCGCTCAGCGAGGAGCAGACGCTGGTGCTCGAGCTGTTCAATCCGGATTTCGGCACAGCGGTGCGCATCGCCGACACCATCAACGCGTTCGCCGCCGAGAAGTACGGCCGGCGCGTCGCGCAGGAGCAGGACCTGAGGAGCGTCTGGCTCGAACGCCCACAAAATGTCGGCGCCGCCCGCTTCCTGGCCGAGATCGGCGAGCTTTACACGGAGGCCGACGGCCCGGCCCGAGTGGTGGTCGACGAGCGGACGGGCACGGTGGTCATCGGCCGCGACGTGCAGATCCAGACCGTTGCGGTGTCGCACGGCAGCCTCACCGTGCGCATCACCGAAGGCGCCAAGGTTTCGCAGCCGGAGCCCTTCTCCGACGGCGAGACGGTGGTCGTTCCCGAAAGCTTCGTCACCGTCAACCAGGACGGCGCCAATCTCGCCATCATGGGCGGCACCAATCTCGAGACGCTGGTGCGTGGGCTCAACATGATGGGGCTCAAGCCGACGGGGATCATCGCCATCCTGCAGGCTATCAAGACGTCGGGCGCGCTGCAGGCGGAGCTCGTGGTGCAATGACGGTGAGCTTCCGGCGCGTCAGCAGTGAAAAGAGTACGCGGGGCGCGAACCTGGCGCGTCTGGCCGCCGGGGCGCTGGCGATCGCGGTTGTGCTCGCGCGCGGGACCGCGCCGGCGCTCGCTCAGCAGGAATGGATGGCGACCGTGGCGACCGCGCCGGGCGGCACGCTGAATGCGCCCGTGGCGCCGTCGGTCAACCGAGCGCCGACCAAGATCGATCCGCGCCTCTTTCCGTCACCGCGGACACCCGCGACGCCGACGCGGAGCCGGGTGCCGCAGGGATCCTGGTCGCCCATCGTCACCGGCGCCTTGCCCGACGCCGCGCAAGCGCTCGGCGCCGATGCGCAGGAGTTCCGCGGCATGGCCACGCCGGACCAACCGAAGTTCGAGGCCCTTTCGCCGGTGCGGCCAGTTCCCCGGCAGGACAAAGTCGCAGCCAGCGAGACGTCCGCGGCCGACACGGCGGCTCCGGACAAATCCGCCGGACAGACCGCCGGTGCCGAAGCGGCCCCTGCCGATGGCAAGGACCCGCTCTTCAAGCCACTCGCGCCGCTCGAGCCTCCTCCCGCGACCGCGACCCCGGCGCAGCAGTACTGCTTCAACGCGACGGACAGCGCGCAAGACGCTCGGTTCGCGTGGCAGGCCAACAAGATCAAGGAGATGGAAGCCGAGCTCGACAAGCGGGCGCAGCAACTCGAGACCAAGACCGAGGAGTACAAGCACTGGCTCGAGCGGCGGGATGATTTCTCACGCAAGGCTCACGAAAAGCTCGTGTCGTTCTATGCACGCATGCGACCCGACGCGGCGGCCCTGCAACTCGCCACGGTCAACGAGGAGATGGCGGCAGCCGTGATGATGAAGCTCGAAACGAAGGTGGCCAGCCAGATCCTCGGCGAGATGGATCCGGAGCGCGCCGCCAAGATCGCGACCATCATCTCGGGCTCGTCGAAGGTTCCGGCGGCGCGCAAGCATGCGCCTGCCCAATCCGCGGAGAGCGCCGAACCCGATGCGGCGGCTCCCGTGCAAGCTCCGCCGGCGGCGCCGCGAACATGAGAGGCGAGATCATGACCAGCCTGCGCCTCCGACAGAAACTCACCCGCCGCGCGGCGGGCGCGCTCGTCGCCCTGGCAACCGCGCTCACCGGGGGATGCGCCAACGAGATCACCGATTTCAATCGGCAGCCGGCGTTGAGCGCGGTCGGCTCGGGGCTGCTGGCCGATCGCGTGCCGCTGCCGGCCGAGCCGCAGCCGGAGCCCGCCTACCGGCCGGGCAACTCCATCTGGCAGGATTCGAGCGCGGACCTCTTCCGCGATCCGCGCGCGCGCAAAATCGGCGACGTGGTCACGGTCAAGATCTCGATCAAGGACAAGGCGACGCTCGACAACAACTCCAAGCGGTCGCGCGACGCGACCGCCAGCCTCAAGCCCAAGCTGACATATGATATTGCCACGTCGGGCGGCACCGCCGCGAACGGTGACATGTCGCTCGATTTCGAGGCCGAAGGCGGGACTTCGACCGACAGCAAGGGCGGCATCACACGGTCGGAAAAGATCGAGCTCCTGATCGCGGCTGTCGTCACCGGCGTGCTGCCGAACGGCAATCTCATCGTCAGCGGCAGCCAGGAGGTGCGCGTCAACTACGAGGTGCGCGAGCTCAGCGTCGCCGGCATCATCCGGCCGCGCGACATCTCGACCGAAAACTCGATCGAGTACGACAAGGTCGCAGAGGCGCGCATCTCCTACGGCGGACGCGGCCGCATCTCGGAAGTGCAACAGCCGGCGGTCGGCCAGCAGCTCTTCGATCTCCTTACTCCGTTCTAGGGGGCGAGACGTGGCGAGCGGCGGGGCAAACGGCGAGAGCAAAGGCGGCGGTCTGATCGGGCTCGTCGTCGTCACCTTGCTCGCAAGCGGCCTTGGCGCGGGATTTGGCTTCTTCCTGTCCGGCCTCGACAAAAATGCCGCCGAGGCGGATGCGGCCAAGGGCACGGACGCCAAGACCAAGGAAGCCCAGTCGCGCGAAGCGTCGGTCAAGGAGAGCATCCCGTCCACGGCCAAGCTGGTGGCGCTGACGCCGATCGTCGTCAACCTGGCGCAGCCGGCGAGCACCTGGATCCGCATCGAGGCATCGATGCTCGTCGACGGGATGGCCGAGGGCGGGTCGGCCGACGCGCTCGCCGCGCAGCTCGCCGAGGACTACACGGCCTACCTCAGGACGGCGACGCTCGCGCAGTTCGAGGGAGCGAGCGGCTTCCAGAACCTGCGCGAGGATTTCCTCGACCGGGCGATCATCCGCGATCGCGAGCACATCAAGGACGTCATCATTCACGGTGTGGTGGTGGAATGAAGCGCCTCGCTGCACTCTCGCTCTTAATGCTGCTCGTCCTGCCGGGCGCCGCGCTGGCGCAGGGGCTCAACCTCGAGGGGCTTCTGCCCGCCGGTGAGCAGACCGTCACGGGCCGCATGGTGCAGCTTGTCCTGCTGATCACCATGCTCTCGGTCGCGCCGGGGCTGCTCATGATGGTGACCTGCTTCACGCGCTTCGTGATCGTACTGTCGCTCTTGCGCGCCGGCATCGGCCTGCAGACGACGCCGGCCAACATGATCCTGGTCAGCCTGGCGCTGTTCATGACCTTCTACGTCATGGCGCCGACTTTCGACCGCGTCTGGCAGAACGGACTCAAGCCGTTCGCCGAGAACAAGATCAGCGAGGAGGAGGCTTACGTCCAGATCACGCAGCCGTTGCGCGAGTTCATGCAGGCCAACGTGCGGCCGAAGGATCTCGAGCTGTTCGAGGATCTGGCCCAGGAGCGCTTCGGCGCACGTGCACCGGAGGCGCAGATCGAGCTACGCGTGCTGATCCCCGCCTTCATGATCTCGGAGCTCCGGCGCGGCTTCGAGATGGGATTTCTCGTCGTGCTGCCGTTCCTCGTCATCGATCTCATCGTGGCGACGCTGACCATGTCGATGGGCATGATGATGTTGCCGCCGACCGTCATGAGCCTGCCGTTCAAGGTGCTGTTCTTCGTGCTCATCGACGGATGGAATCTGCTCATCGGCGGGCTGGTGCGATCGTTCCCCTGACGGCCCAGCTCGCTCGGTTTGGCGCTCGCGTTGCAGGCGCGCCGCGACGCCCTCGGTTCCCGCACCGATCATTTTACGGAGTGCGTCAACGCCCCTTTAACTCCGGATCAACACATCCCGTCTATGTTCCCCAGTAGTGGCAGATCGGGTTTTCGGGGGGATTACGGCCCGGGAAACGCTGCCGCGGTGTCAGTCGCGTAGCGTAAAGGTATGTAACAATGAGTAGCCTCAATACTAACATCGCGGCCATGACCGCGTTGCAGACCCTCCGGTCCACCAACTCCGAAATGCTGACGACGCAGAACCGCATCTCGACCGGTCTGCGGGTCGCAAGCGCCTCCGACAATGCGGCTTACTGGTCCATCGCGACCACCATGCGCTCGGATCGCCAGTCCATCTCGACCGTTTCCGACGCGCTCGGCCTCGGCTCGGCCACGGCGGAAATCGCCTCCAAGGGCATCGAGAGCGCCATCTCGGTCGCAAACAAGATCAAAGACAAGCTGGTTGCCGCTCGCACGCCCGGCGTCGATCGCGAAAAGATCCAGAGCGAAATCAGCGAGCTGCAGTCTTCGCTCAGCGAAATCGTTTCGGGCGCGAGCTTCAACGGCCAGAACTGGCTGACGGGCGACAGCACCGATACGGACGCCATGACGCGCACGCTGGTTGCCTCCTTCTCGCGTGCTTCGGACGGCTCGATCTCGATCGGCACGATCTCGGTCGACCTCACCAAGACGCTGCTGGTGGACAAGGCCGCCGCCGCAGCCGACAGGGCCGGTGCGCTCGATACGCAGGCTACGACGACCAACGGCGGTACCGACTATACCGTGCTCGATCTCGACATCAGCGCGCTTACGGATTCGGCCGATGATCTCGCCGACCTCGAGGAGATGCTGGCCACGGTCGACGGGGCCATCACCACGATGACGGACGCGGCAAGCAGCCTCGGCGCAATCCAGACCCGCGTCGACATCCAGAAGGACTTCGCTTCAAGCCTGATGTCGGCCATCGACAAGGGCGTCGGCCAGCTCGTCGACGCGGATATGAACGAGGAGTCGACTCGTCTGCAGGCTCTGCAGGTGCGTCAGCAACTCGGCATCCAGGCCCTCAGCATCGCCAACCAGCAGGCGCAGTCGATCCTCTCACTCTTCCGCTAGAGTCTCGCGAATCACCTGAGGATATTTGTCTGAGGGGCCGCATCCCAGGATGCGGCCCCTCGTCGTTTGGGCGCACACGTCCTGTCAGAAGACGGAAAAAGTCGGTGCGCGTTCCGCCAGTTGTCCCTCGGCTGGCTGTTTTTGGGTCATCGATTAACTGTTCGGTAAGCAACTCCGCCTAGTTTCGTCCGTGAAAGCCCGACTTGGGGAGCGGGATAGACGAGTCGGAAGAGGACAGGATTTCGATGGCTAGCAGCATTCAGACCAACATTGCGGCGATGACGGCGCTGCAGTCCCTGAACCAGACCAACAAGGAAATGTTGACGGTTCAGAACCGTATCTCGACGGGCTTGCGCGTCAACGACGCCTCGGACAACGCCGCCTACTGGTCGATCGCGACCACGATGCGCTCGGACCGCCAGGCGCTCTCTACTGTGTCGGACGCCCTCGGCCTCGGCGCGGCGACCGTCGAGGTCGCCATCCAGGGCACGGAAGGCGCCATCAAAATCGCGAGTGACATCAAAGCCAAGCTGGTCGCGGCCCGCACGCCGGGCGTCGATCGCGCCAAGATCCAGTCGGAAATCTCGGAGCTGCAAAGCTCGCTGCAGAGCGTTGTCTCTACGGGGACCTTCTCCGGCCAGAACTGGCTCACGGCCGACAGCCAGAACGACGAGATGACGCGTACCCTGGTTTCCGCGTTCTCGCGTGATAGCACGGGCGCGATCTCGATCGGCACCATTGCGGTGAACATCGCCGATACGCTGCTCATCGATTCGACCGCGAGCGCGACCGACAAGGTGGGCATCCTGGACACGCAGGACACGACCACCAACGGCGGCGTCGACTATACGATCCTGGATTTCGACATCAGCGCGTTGACGGATGACGTCGATGACCTCGCCGACCTCGAGCAGATCCTGGCGACCGTCGACACGGCGATCACCAACATGACGGACGCCGCCACTTCGCTCGGCGCCATCAAGACGCGCGTCGACGTGCAGAAAGACTTCGCCAAGAACCTGATGGACGCCATCGACGTGGGCGTCGGCCAGCTCGTCGACGCGGACATGAACGAGGAATCGACCCGCCTCCAGGCTCTGCAGGTTCGCCAGCAGCTCGGCGTGCAGGCGCTTGGCATCGCCAACCAGTCGGCGCAGATGATCCTCCGGCTCTTCCAGTAAGCCGCAGCAAAATCAATCAGTTCGGCGAAAGCCGCGGACCCGAGAGGGTCCGCGGCTTTCGCTATTTTGGCTCGCCCTTCGCTTAGCGTGCGCCGCGGCCACACTCCGCATTTCGCAATCCCCGCACAAGGTTCGAAGTAAACAATGTCTTACGAATCGGTAGAGGGGCGCTGGGATGAGCAGCTTGAATACCAACATCGCGGCCATGACCGCGTTGCAGACCCTGAACCAGACCAACAAGGAAATGTTGGTCACTCAGAACCGTATCTCCACCGGGTTGAAGGTCAAAGACGCCTCCGACAACGCCGCCTACTGGTCGATCGCGACCACCATGCGCAGCGACCGGATGGCGGTCTCCACCGTCGAGGACGCGCTCGGGCTTGGAGCTGCAACCATCGAGGTGGCAGTGACGGCGATGAACAGCGCCATCGATACGATCAGTAAAATCAAGGCGAAGCTGGTGGCGGCACGTGCGCCTGGCCTCGACCGCGCCAAGATCCAGAGTGAGATCGTCGAGCTGCAGAACGAGCTCAAGAACACGGCCGGATCGGCGGTGTTCTCGGGCGAGAACTGGCTGCAGGGTGATTCGACCGGAACGGCCTCGAAGACAATCGTCGCCTCGTTCTCGCGCGACAGCACGGGCACGATCACCATCGGGACGATCGAGCTCAACGTGGGTCCCACCGGGACCATGCTTTTCGACACATCGGGCAACCAGGCCGGCATTCTCGATCAGCTCCGAACGCCGCCCTCCGGCGGCGCGGATTACACCATCGACACGCTGGACATCAGCGGCATCACTGACGATCCCGCCGACCTCACCATGCTCGAGGAGATCGTGGACGGGGTCGACGCGGCGCTCAACACGATGACCGACGCAGCGACGCTGCTCGGCGCGGCGAAATCGCGGATCAGCCTGCAGAAAGACTTCGTGCAGAAGCTCATGGATTCGATCGACACCGGCATCGGCCAGCTCGTCGACGCGGATATGAACGAAGAATCGACGCGTCTGCAGGCGTTGCAGGTGCGACAGCAGCTCGGCGTGCAGGCGCTCGGCATCGCCAACCAGTCGGCCCAGCAGATCCTTCGCCTGTTCCAAGGCGGATAGGCGCCGCTCCCCCTCCCTCCGGTTGAATAGCTGTGACCACGCCGGAAGGCGTGGCGCTCGCCGTTTGAGACTCGATCTATCGTCTTGCCGCAGCGTCGCAATTCCCGCGCAAGCTTGATTGCCCAAAATCCATCGGCGCCAATCCTTTAAGCGCGCACATTCCATCAGGGCGGCAATGGTCGGGCTCGAGCAACTGGAAAGACTGTGGAGCAACCTTCTGGCCCTGGGGTCGAGGCGCCTGACCGCGCTCGGCCTCGTGGGTCTTGCTGTGTTCGCGGCCGTGGGCCTCGGCAGCTACCAGCTCAGCCGCTCCGACTACGATACCCTCTATGCCGGGCTCAATCCCCAGGACGTGAGCCGCATCGGCGCGGCGCTCAAGGACGCCGGCATCGAATTCGACGTCAACGCCGAAGGCAGCAAGATCATGGTGCGTCGGGAGGAGACGGCGCAGGCGCGCATGCTGCTCGCCGAGAAGGGCCTGCCGTCCAGCTCCAACGCGGGCTACGAGCTTTTCGACAAGCTCGGTCCCATCGGCCTCACCTCGTTCATGCAGGAAGTGACGCGGGGGCGCGCCATCGAGGGCGAGCTCGTGCGCACGATCCAGGCCATGAAGGGCATCAAGGCGGCGCGGGTGCATATCGTGCTGCCGGAGACGGGCTCGTTCCGACGCGGCCGGCAGCCCGCGTCGGCGGCGGTGGTCGTCAGCACCGAGATCGCCGCCGACACGTCCATGACGCAGGCCATCCGACACCTCGTCGCCTCGGCGGTGCCCGGACTGGAGGTCGACAACATCAGCATATCGAACGCCGATGGGACGGTTCTCGCTTCCGCAGGTGATGGAAGCTCGACGGCTGGCAGCCTCAAAATCGATCTCGAGCGGACCGTCAACAAGACGTTGACCGACAACGTGCGCAAGACTCTCTCGCCCTACCTCGGGCTCGACAATTTTCAAGTCAACGTCGCCGCGAGCCTCAACCTCGACAAGCGCCAGACCAACGAAACAATCTTCGATCCCGATTCCAAGGTCGAGCGGTCGCTGCGCGTGGTCAAGGAGTCGGGGCGGCAGGAGAACAGCGCAAGCCATACTCCGGTCGGTGTCGAGCAGAACGTGCCGGATCAGGAAGCGACCGGCGCGGGCGGCGACCAGACCAAGCGCACCAACGACCGGCGCGAGGATCTGTCGAACTACGAGCTCAACTCGAAAATCGTGCAGACCACCAGCGAGGGCTACCGCATCGAGGGCCTGACCATTGCCGTGGTGATCAATCGCAAGCGGTTGCTCGAGACGCTCGGCGGGACGGCAACGCCCGAGGCGATTCAAGCCAAGGTGAAGGAGATCGAGCGGCTGGCCGGCACATCCGCCGGGTTCGACGCAAAGCGCGGCGATCAGATCAGCGTGGAAGCGGTCGAGTTCGCCGAGGGTCAACTCTCGGGCGACGGCTTCGACAGCGCGAGCCTCACGGGACCGCTGATCGGTCTGGCCGCCAACCTGATCAAGGCGCTCACCGTGCTCGGGCTGGTCTTCATCGTCGTCACGTTCGGCCTGAGGCCGGTGACGCGGCTGCTGCTCGATCAGCGCGACGCGCAGATTGCAGGCGGCGCGCTCGCGACAGGCACCGGCGTGCTCGACGAGGACGGACCGCTGCTCGCTTCCAGCGAGGAAGCCGAGCAAGGCGCCCTCGAGTCGGCGGCCACTGCGGAGCTGCTCGGCATCAAGCGTGAGCAGCCCAACCTGATCGAGGACATCACCAACGACGTGCTGAGGCTCTCGCAGCGCCGCCTCGAGCAGATGGTCGAGCTCGATGAGGAGCAGGCCGCCAACATCCTCAAGCAGTGGATGCGGGAGCGCGCGGCATGACGGCGCTTCCCGTCGCGCAGTACCTCACCGAGCTGGTCAGCGAGCCGTCGCGTCGCGGCGGTCGAGGTGCGGGCTCGGACATGGACGCCTTGATCCAGGAGGCGCACGCGCGCGGGCTGGCCGAGGGGCGCGCCGCCATACAACAGGATCACAAGTCGAGCGTTCTGGCCCTGACGCACTCGTTTCAGCAGAAGGTGCAGGCCGAGCGTGCGCGGTGGGCCGGGGAGCAGAGCGAACTGCTTGCTCAATTGATTGCAGCGCGCCTCGACGACATCGAGCGGCGCGTGGCGGACGTGGTGGGCGACATCCTGAAGCCCATCGTCGAGGAGCAAATCCGCGCCCATGCGGTGGCTGAGCTCACGCGGACCCTTGGCGACATGCTGAGCAACGGAGATTACGCGAAGATCACCGTTTCCGGACCGCGCGACCTCATCGAGGGCATCGAAGCGCAGATGGGGGGCAGCAAGCCGGCGGTGGGATTCGTCGCCTCGGAGACCGCCGATCTCACTGTCAGCGCCGACGAGACAATCCTCGAGACGCGCATCGGCGCGTGGGCGGAAGCCATGAGGGGGGGGGCTGAGGCATGAGCACGGACGGCGATGCGGCGGCGCCGCACGAGGTCGTCATCGTGCGCCGGCGCGGCGGCGAGGGCGACGACGGACATCACGGCGGCGCCTGGAAGATCGCTTTCGCCGATCTCATGACGGCGATGATGGCGTTCTTTCTCGTCATGTGGCTGCTCAATGTCTCCGACAAGGAGAAAATTCAGCAGATCGCCACCTACTTCAATCCGCTGAAGCTCAACTCGAAGCGGCCGACGGTGAAGGGTGTCGAGGAAGAGAAGGAGACCGACCAGAAGGCTCCGGAGACGAGCGGCAAGGAGACCAAGGGATCGTTCGTCCAGACAGAGGACAAGGACAAGCATCTCGGTGCCACCCGGCCTTCCGGCGGCGACGGCGACCTCACCGAGGGAACGGCGCTCAAGGCCGAGGAGGAGCTGTTCAACGATCCTTACGGCGTGCTGGCGCGCATCGCCGCGAAGGTCGACGCACAATCGCAGTCGGACCAGGCGGCCGACGTGTCGAAGAGCGACAACACGCTTCCGGGTGGCGATGCCTACAGCAATCCCTTCTCGCCGTTCGGCGGCGCGCCGTCACCGGAAGTAAAACGGCCGAAGTCGGCGCAGAGCGAGCACGAGCAGCTGACGATCAGCGAGCCCGGCACGCATCCGCTGCCGCCCGGGGTCGATAAACCGCTCGAGATCAAGCCGGATCTCGAGGAGGATGGTCCGCCCGACGCCACTGTTGCGAAGCAAGCCGGTCCCGAGCAGGGACCGAGCACGGCCGACAAAGACAAGGACAAAGCGAGCCAGCAGGCGAGCGCGCTCGAACACCAGATCGCGAAGGCGCTGGAGAAGATCGCGCCGACCAAGAGGCCCAACATCGAGGTTCGGAAGGTCGACGAGGGTGTGCTGATCAGTCTTACGGACGATTTCAAGTTTGGGATGTTCGAGATCTCGTCGGCCGAGCCCAAGCCCGAAACCGTGGTGGTGATGGAGAAGGTGGCGGGAATCCTCGGCTCTTACGACGGCAGGATCGTGCTGCGCGGGCACACCGATGCCCGCCAGTTCCGTACCGAACGCAACAACAACTGGCGCCTGTCGACGGCGCGCGCGCAGGCGGCCTACTACATGCTGGTGCGCGGCGGAATACCCGAGCAGCGCTTCCAGAGCATCGAGGGACGCGCCGACCGAGACCTCAAGGTTCCCGCCGACCCGCATGCGGCTGAAAACCGCCGCATCGAGATCATGCTGAGGCCGGCGTCGTGAGCATGCATTTCCTCACTCGGACTGTCGTCCTTCTCCTCTCGGCGGTCGCATGCGTGTCGAGCGCCGCGGCCGGGGAGTTGGCCGACGGCGTTGCGGTGATCAACGTGGCAGCCGCCGATACCGGGCATGGACACGCAGAGGAGGCAAAGCCGGAGCCGGCGGCACAGAGCGCGAGCGAGGCGCCTGCCGAAACGGACGGCGAGGGCGACGGCGAGCCGGAACCGGTTCGACTTTGGCCGGAGACGCCGGCCGTTGATCCGGACCAGCAGCCGTTCGTGCTCGTGCGCAGGCTGCGCGCGGTGCAGGACGAGATCGCGCAGGGAAGCGCGGAAGCGCACGAGCATCAGAGCACGCTGATGAAGGAGCTCGGCGCGCTCCTGCCCATCCTGCCGGTCGCCGTGTGGGACGACGTGCGCAATGTACGCGCGGCGATCTTCTTCGTCTTGAGCGGCGGCAATCCGGCGGTGCTCAGGGTCGTCAATGGACGGCCGAAGTCCGAGTTCGTCGAGCGGCGCGTGCTCCGAGCGGCGTTGGCTTACGGCGAGGGCCGCGTGGTCGACGCCATGGGTCTCATGCAGAAGGTGGACGCGCGAAATCTAGATCCGCTGCTCGGCGGCATCTTTGCCCTTATCCAGGGAACGCTCATCACCAAGAAGGACCCGATCCGGGCGATCCAATTCTTCGATCAAGCGCGTCTCCTGTCGCCGGGGACGCTGGTCGAGGAGGCGGCGCTGCGCCAGGAGATCCTGCTCATCGCCAAGGAGGGCGAGGTCGAGCGCTTCGACGTGCTCTCGAGCCAGTATGCGCGACGCTTTCCGAACTCGCTCTTCGCGCAGAGCTTTCGCAGGCACCTCTTCGCCGGCATCGCGCGCAAGAACTTCAAGCGCGCGGAGGAATGGATGTCGCGCACGGAGACGGAGCTCATGCGCGTGCCCGGACCCGAGCGGCTCGGCCTTTACCTGGCGATGGCGGAGGAGGCGACGAAGGACGGTAACCTCGACGTCGCCCGATTCGCGGCCGCGAAGGCGCGCGAGCTGGCACCGGCCGACAGCCGCTCGATGCAGCGGGCCAAGCTGTTCGAGGGCGCCGCGCTTGCTGCCTCCGAGCAGTACGAGCAGGCGACCACGCTGCTGGGCGAGGTCGAGCCCACCAAGATCTCGGCATCCGACGAGGAGATCCGCAGCGCGGCTCTCGCGGTTGCCGGCGCCGTCGGCAAATGGCCGGCCACCCCGCAAATCATCGAGGAGCCGGTCGAGCCGCCGAGCGCGGTCGCACGTGCCGAGGCTCTGCTGACACAGGTCGATACACTCTTGGAAGGACCACCGCAGTGAGCGCCCAGGCCGTACTGTCAGGATTGCCGGCTCCGGCCGCGAGTTCCCGCTCCCAGGGGAGCGCCGGGTCGCAGCCGGACCGATCGGAGTCGTCGTTCGGCGATACGCTCGACGAGGCGACGCGCGCGCGCGATCCGCAGGCGCAGGACAACGGCGCCGTTGCGTCCGAGCGCGGTACGGACGATGGCCGTGATGGCGTGGATACGGCTGCCGACTGCGGCGGGCGGGCGCCGCCCGGTGATGGCGCCTCTCGCGTCGACGTCGCAGCGATGCTGGCGGCGATCGGCGCTGTTCGGGCCGCGTCAGTGGCAGCGTCCGACAGCGAGGTTGCGGCCGCGGCTGGCGACTCGCTTCCGGTGAGCGCTCCCATGCCTACGGAGACACTCGACGAGAGCCTGTGGATGCCGGGGCAGGTCGAGGCGGGGGGAGAGCCGGTCGACGCAGGCAAGCTCATCGCACTTCTCAAGCCCGCGGCAAAGGGAGAGGCACAGCCGCAGGTGCCGGTCGATACGGTGGACATCGACGTCAGCTATGCCGTCACCGGCGCGGAGACGCATCTCGCCCGGGAAACGGCCGCTACGAAGGCCCTTGCTGCTCTTTCCCAGTCGGGCAAGACCGACGCCGCGTCCAAGGAAGAAGCCGCAGAGCTGGTGCTCGCCACCGCAGCCCGCGCTTCTCGCGCGGGGGCAAGCGCGGACGAAGCGACCGCGAAAGCCGATACGGCATCGACACGCGTCGCCTCGGTGGCGGCGGAGGCGGACAGCCTGACAGGCTCCGCGTTCGCGGGACAGGACATCTCGGATCGTCATGGGGGCTCGTCGGAAGGGCGCGGCGGATCGGGCACGGGATCGCAGCCTCAGGGCGGTGCTTCGACGTTCCTTTCGGCTCTGGCCGCTGCCTCGGCACGCACAGCCGAAACATCCGGCGACACCGTCGTTGCTCCAGACGAGCCGGTGAGTCAGCAGATCGCCAGCGAGGTCCGCGCTGAGCTCAAGGCCGACGGGCTCGGTGAGTCGTCGTCCGACGGTGTGCTCAAGGTGCTCAACATCGAGCTCAAGCCTGCGAACCTCGGCAGCGTGACGGTGCGCCTCGCGCTCAAGGACAATGCCATCACGGTCCACCTCGAGGCGCAGAGCCGCGAGACGCTGGTCGCCATCGAGAAGGAGCGCGAGGCCCTGGTCGGGGCGCTCTCGGCGGCGGGCTACTCGGTTGACGGCATCACGACGGCGGCGCAGAGCGATTGGGGCCGGTCGCAGGGCTCGCTTTCGGCGATCTTGGGGTCCTCGCCATCGGGGCCCCAGGGCGGGATGCCGGGACAAGCCGGCCAGAGCTTCGGCAACGCGCCCGGCGGACAGGGTCAGTCCGGATCGGCAGGGGGTGGACAAGCCGGATATCGTCCCCCATCTGACGATAACGATCCTGGCAGGGGCGGCGTGCGCAAGGGCGCCGACGGGATCTATGTTTAGGATCGCGTAACCAACGTCCCGAGTGAGCGTGTGCCCGTGAGCGTGATTTTTCTATCGGCAGTCAGACGAGCGGCGAGAGCGATGGCAAGCACAGGACTTCTCGGGCCCTTCAGGCTCGCTTACGACGACATCACAAACAGCATTCCGCGGATCGCGCCGGGTGCCTTCGTGCTCGGCCACAAGGGGCCCGATGGGCGCTTCTACATCGATTACGTGGGGCGGGCGGATCACGACGTCAAAGACAAGCTCTTACAGCTCATTGGATCCGGCAATCTGTTCAAGTACAGGTGCTCGACGACCGGGGAAGCCGCCTTCCACGCTGAATGCGAGCTCTTCCACGATTTCCAACCGCCGGGGAACCGCATGCACCCCGACCGCTCGCCCGGTACTAATTGGGAATGCCCGAGATGCCGGTTTTTTCGTCTTCAAGGGCGAACATAGCCAGGAGATCGGTGAGCGCCGCCTGGTAGCCGTGGTGCCAGTAGGCGCGCTCGGGCGTGTGAGCGTCGAGGTGGCGCTGGTCGACCTCGGTGTAGGGGGCTTCCTCCTCCAGCCATTCGCGAATGTTGTCGCGGCGCTGGCGGAGAATACTCACGCTGGAATTGTCTGACATTTGAACCGACCCTGACCCTGTACTTTGAGGACCGATGATTCACGCTTCAGACTGATAGGGTCTGAAGCGATCATGGTCTCTGCTGCCCCTCTTCCGGGAGCAGTCTCATTCGTTGTACCGCAGGGCGATTTCGGGCGGCTTAGACGCCGGCGGAAAAGTTAGCTCAAATTTTACGGGATGGTTCGTCCCGGATCGGCACAAGCGCTCAGGGTCTAGTGAACCTCGGGGAGGACGTCGGCCAAGCGGCGCGTGCCGGCGGGTTTTGCGCGCGCGGCGGCGGCATCCGGCGGCGGGGCCTTGCCGGCGATCTCGGTGACGAGACGGCGAATCCACTTGTCGATCGTGGTGTCCGGGTCGCGTCCCTGGGCGACGTCCAGGGCGACGGCGTTGGCGAGGGCGCGGGCAAGATCGGCGGCGCGGCGTTCTCCCAACGGACGGGAGAGCTCGCCGAGGGCGGAGATTCGTGCGCGAAGGTTAGGATTGAGCTGCATGTTTGCACCAAAGGAAGACATGGCCATTCTACGCAACTCGCGTGCCAGGATCGAAGCCGCTGCGGACGCGCTCGAGGTTCCGAACGGTGGCAAGCTTTGCGCAAGCGCCTCGCGTTAACAAGGTTGGCCGGAGGCCACCGATCCCTGCCATGCACAGCTTTTATCTGGATGCGATCCGCAACTTCGAGGGCTACGCGCCGCAGGCGCAGTGGGACTATGCGCAACTCTCGAACGGCTACGGCACAAGAGCGCGCTTCGCGGGCGAGGTGATCGACCGCGCGGAGGCGGAGCGGCGCTTCCAATCCGAGGTGTCGGCTGCCCGTTCGATCGTCGAGAAGGCGGCGCCGCACGTCGACGAGGGCACGAAAGCGGCGCTGACGTCGCTCACCTACAACGCTGGGACGGCGTGGATCGACAGCGGACTCGGCGACGCGGTGCGCCGGGGCGACATCGACACGGCGCGGGATATCTTCCTGCAATACAACAAGGCGGGCGGCGAGGTGCTACCCGGCCTCGTCACGCGCCGCTCGCAAGAGGCGATGTGGATCGGCAGCTCCGAGGCTGCGGCCGGCGTGGGCGGGGGCATCGTCCCTATCGCCGATGCGAACGGCTCCGCCGCCCTGCCGCCGGTGATCGTCGATGGCGATCAGGGCTCGCGCGCCGTGACGGAGCTGATCCGGTCGGCGGCCGCATCGCCCGCGCCAATCGCGCAAGGGGCGCAAACGGAGTTTCTCGCGCGCGGTCCGAGAACCGAGCGGGTCGCGCTCGCGGGCCCGCTCGCCAACGTTTCGGGCGACGCGCTGATTGCCATGCTCGCCGACGAGCGGATCGGTCCAGGCGGGGCGGCCGAGATCGCGCGCGTGGCTCAGCTCGGGCGCGGCAGCGAGCTTGCGGCCAGAGACCGCGACGACAAGGAAACGCGGCGGATCTGATCCGCCGCTCCGAGTGTTCATTTGCTTGAGGCGCTCGGCGTTTTTTCTACGTCATGGCCGGGCTTGGCCCGGCCACCCAGGGCTCATCATGCCAACATCTCGCACGCCGTCCCTGGATGGCCGCCTGTCGATGCGGAGCATCGCTCCGCGATGACGGCGGCCATGGGCCGAACGCTCAGCCCGCCGTGCGCAGGCGCGCGGCGGCGATCTGAGAGGTGCCAAATCCCGGCGGGAGCGTGATCGGCGCCGGTGCAGACGGCGCCGCCATGGGCGGCGCCATGCGCGCGGCGTTCTCCATGGGCTTCGGCGTCGAGGCCGCGCGCATGAAGACACCGCGTTGCTCGGGGTGGGCGACGAGGTCGGTTTTGAGGCCGATCAGGCTCTCCGACGCGCCGAGCGTGATGTAGCCATCCGGAGCCAGGCTGCGCGTCATGCGGCCAAGGATGTCCGCCTTGCGCGCAGTGTCAAAGTAGATCAGCACGTTGCGGCAATAGATGACGTCGAAGCGACCCAGGATGTCGAAGTCCGAGAGCAGGTTGAGCTGCCGGAAGGTGACCTTGGAGCGTATGTGGTCCGAGATCTGCCAGCTTTCGCCCATCTGGTTGAAGTGGCGCAGCAGCATCGGCGTGGGCAGGCCGCGCTGCACCTCGAATTGCGAGTAGACGCCCTTGCGCGCCTTATCCAGTACGGTGTCGGCCAGATCGGTGGCGACGATCTCGACTTTCCAGCCGGGCATGCGCGAGGCGAACTCGTCGATGATCATTGCGAGCGAATAGGCTTCCTGGCCGGTCGAGGCGGCGGCCGACCAGATGCGCAGCCGCTTCTCGTTCTGACGCGCGGCGAGGAGAGCCGGCAGCATCGTGGAGCGGAACTGGTCGAAAGGTGTCTTGTCGCGGAAGAAATAGGTCTCGTTGATCGTCATCGCCTCGACGACGTCCTTGGCGAGCTTGGGCGATTGGCCCCGCTGCAGGAGCTGCACGAGCTCCTCGAGACCGGATAGCCTCTCGCGCCGGACGATGGGCATGACGCGGCTTTCGACGAGATATTGCTTGCTCGGCTCCATCACGAGACCGGATGTGCGGCGCAGGTAATCACAAAGGGTGGTGAACGCTTGGGACATGGGACTGACCACAGGTTGGAGTTTGGCCGGCTGGAGACGGCGGCCGTGTCAGACCATTCCGATCTGTTCGAGCTTGGTGCGGACGATCTCTTGATCGAACGGCTTCATGATGTACTCGGTCGCGCCGGCTTCGAGCGCGGTCAGGATCTTTTCGCGGGTGTTCTCGGTCGTGCAAAACACCACCTGGGGCGCATCTCCGCCGGGCATCTTGCGAAGGCTGTAGAGGAAATCGAGCCCGCTCATGACGGGCATGTTCCAGTCGAGGAGGACGAGATCGGGCAGCTCTGTCTCGCATTGCTCGAGAGCATGGGCGCCGTCTTTTCCTTCCGTCACCTCGAAATCCATCTTTTCGAGGATCTGCCGTGCGATTTTGCGGATGAAAGCCGAGTCATCCACAACCAGCGCCTTCTTCATGTCACTTACCTCTACGCATCAAGCTTTTTTGTAGTGCGGGTTAAACTTCTGCCGCGGAGCGCGGGCAGGGCCGTCTAGTTGGCGAAGTCGAAAAGCGCCCCGATGTTGAGCGCGGGAATGAGCAGGTTGCCGACCTTGTAGAGCCCCGCCATCAAGCGCGAGCGGGCCGGATCGAAGTGGGGCGGGATCTGCACCTTCATCGAGGAGTCGAGGGTCAGCACGTCGCCCACCTCGTCGACGATCAAGGCGAAGTTCTCGCCCTTGTGCTCGATGCCGATGGCGAGCGAGTTCTGGACGTCGTCGACGGGGATGCCGAGGCGCCGTCGGAGACTGACCGCCGTCACGATCTTGCCGCGCAGGTTGACGAGCCCGACGATGTCCGCCGGTCCGAGCGGGATCGGCGTGACGCTTTGGATGCGGAAGATGGTCTGCGTGTGGAGGACCGAGAGGCCGAAAGCCTCGCCGCCCGCGAAGACGGTGAAGTAGCTTTCGTCGCCCGCGGTCGGTACGTCGGAGACCTGCTGGACGGCGAGCGCGGAGCTCGAAGTCGTCATGCTGGTCGTCATGCGGCAAGCTCCATGCTCTTGGCCTTGGCGTCAGCGGCGGCGTCGAGGGTGTAGGCAATCGTCTCGAGCAGCGTATGGCGGTCGTGCTTGCTGACCAGCGCGGCCATTCCGTTGTCGGCGGCGGTGCGGGCAGCGCGGCTCGCGGGGTTCTTCGAAATGCCGATGGCGGGGACACGGGCCGCGTTCTTGCGATCCTTCAGGGCGCGCAGGAAGGCGGGTGTCATGAGGCTCGGCGCGTCGAGATCGAGGACGACGGCGTCGAACTGCGCGAACTGGTGCAGGAGCTCGCTGGTGTCGGTGGAGGCGGCGACCAGGTTGTAGCCGGCGGCGGCGATCGCCGGACACAGGAGATCGCGGACGAGCGGGTCGTCAGCGGCGAAGAGAATGCGCTGCGGCGTCGCGGCGTCGTGAGTCTGGGGCTCCGCGAGGCGCATGAAGTGCGAGACGTCGATGAGCTCGACGGCCTCGCCGCGGATCTCCGCCGATCCGACCAGCTCGGAGTTGGCGCTGGCGAGCTGGATCTCGAGCTTCTCCTCGAGGATGTCGACGATCTCGTCGGTCATGAGGCCGATGGACCGCTTGTCGGTGGCGACGACGAGCACCGGATAGGCCGGTTTCGACATGTCGATCTCGCTCGAGATGGGTACGATCGGCATCAGACGGCCCTGGAGCAGCACCATGAGGCGGCCGTCCGAGCTTTCGATGCGGTTGGTCTCGACCATCTCGATGCGCGAGACGAGCGACAGCGGGAGCACCTTCGGCGCGCCGGAACCCGCCTTGAACATGACCAGGCGGCGGCGCTCGAGCGGACCCTGCTCGCGCTGCTCCACGCGCTTCTTCTCGGTCGACTTCTCGATGCCGAGGTTGGCGGCGAGGCCCGACGGATCGAGGATGAGCACGACGGAGCCGTCGCCGAGGATGGTGTGACCGCTGAAGACCTTGAGGTGGGACAGCGAGGCCGAAAGCGGTTTGACGACGATCTCCTGGATGTCGGCGACGCTGTCGACGATGATGCAGAAGCTATCGGTGCCGACCCGCATGACGACGGCGAGCTTCTCGCCCTCGTCGCTCGCGGAGCCGTTGAGACCGACCATCTCGCGCAGCTCGACGGCGGGGATGACCTCCTCGCGCAGCTTCAAGACCAAGGCGTTCTGGACGTTCTGGATGAGGTCCTTGTAGTTGGCGCCGAGGCTCACGGCCTCGACGACCGAAGTTTGCGGCAGCGCGAATCGCTGGCCCGCGACCTCGATGATGAGGGCGGGGGCGATGGCGAGGGTCAGCGGGATGCGCAGCGAGAAGCGGCTGCCCTTGCCCTCGACCGAGGACAGCGACACCGAGCCGCCGATCGCCTCGATGTTGGTGCGCACGACGTCCATGCCGACGCCGCGTCCTGAGACGTTGGAGACGACCTGCGCCGTCGAGAAGCCGGGCTCGAAGATGAAGCGATAGATCTCGTCGTTGCTCATCGACCGGAGGTCCTGCTCCGTGGCGAGGCCCTGCGAGACGATCTTCTTCTTGATGCGCTCGGTGTCGAGGCCCTTACCGTCGTCGGCGATGTCGATGGTGATCTGGCCGGCCTCATGGGCGGCGGAGACGCGGATCTCGCCGCGTTCGGGCTTGCCGCTGGCGAGGCGTTCCTCGGGCTTCTCGATGCCGTGGTCGGCGCAGTTGCGAATGAGATGGGTCAGCGGATCGCGGATAACCTCGATGAGCTGGCGGTCGAGCTCCGTGTCGGCGCCGTCCGTGACGAGGTCGATGCTCTTGCCAAGGCTGGTCGAAAGCTCGCGCACGAGGCGCGGCAGGTTGGCGTAGAGCCGGCCCACGGGCTGCATGCGCGCGCGCATGACCGCATCCTGGAGGTCGCTCGTGAGCGTGGACAGATGCTGGAGCGGCGTCTTGATCGCGTCGTCCTCGCGGTGACGCGCGAGCTCGAGGAGCTGATTGCGCGAGAGCACGAGCTCGGAAACGAGCTGCATCATGCGCTCGATGGTGTCGACGGAGACGCGGATCGATTCCTGGTTCGTGGTTGCGCCGCCTGACTTGCCTTGCGGAGCGGAGGACTGCTGCCCGGAGGTCCGGGGCGAGTCCTTGGCTGCCGGTCCGGGCTCGGGATCGGAATCGGCATCGGAGTCGGCGTCGGTCTCCGGTTCCGGCTGCGTTGCAGCGGGAGGCGCGGAAGCGGACGTGGGGGCGCTCGCAACCTGCGCCACCTGCTGAGGCGCTTCGGCCGCCGCTGCCGCGGCCTGGCTGGTGCCGGCCGCATAGTAGGCCTCGAGCGCCCTGATGATCTCGCTGTCGTCGCCGGGAGGCTCGCCGCCGTGGTTGCCGATCTCTTCGATGATGGTCTTGATGCGATCGATGGCAGCGAGAATGAGCGTCACCGAGTGCTGGGTCGGCGGGACGCCGTCGCGCAGCATGCCCATGACGGATTCGGCGGCGTGGCCGACGCGCTCGAGGCGCTCGAGGCCGAGGAAGCTCGATGTGCCCTTGATGGTATGGACGAGACGGAAAATGCTGGTGATCAGCGAGGCGTCGGACGGGTTGCGCTCGAAATGAATGAGCTGGGTCTCGGCGCCTTCAATGTGCTCGGTGGTCTCAGTCAGAAAATCGCGCAGCAGCTCGTCCATTGGAGGTTCCTCGGCGTCCAGCGGTCATGTTCGGATGTCTCTTACGCGACTACGCGACGCACGGAATGAGCCGGTCCGCCATGCCCTGCGGAGTTTCGGCCGGGTTATCTCTTCCATTATTGACGAGGTCCGAAGCGCGGTTGAGGGCGCTGCGGATGGCACAAGAAGCATTCTCGCAAAAGTCGGCGACGCGCGACGGGTCGACCTCGCCGTCGGGGCCGCGATGGGCGCGGATGACATCGATCGAAGCGGTCGCCATGGCGTTCACGCCGTCGATGATGCACTCGAAGTCCTGGCGGAAGGCGGGATCGAGCGTCTCGTAGATCTCGAGCGCGGCCGCACTGCCGGGCAGCAGGGATTTGGCGAAGTACTCGCGATAGGTGACGGGACGCCACTCGAGGAGTTCGTCCAGCATCTCGGGCAGCAGCGTCGGCAGGTTCTCGATCCCATCTGTTGTCGCCCGCTTTTTTTGAGTTCGTCCGATTTCCGGTCGATACTCCACGGGCTTGCCTAATAATCTGTTACGGGCGGCGTGGGCTCTTCTACGCGCTCGGCGTGTAGTTGCCGGCGGGTGACTCCTTTCGGGATGCCGGACTAGCGATCCGCGGCCGGTGCGGGACGCGGCTGGGCTGCCGATACAAGGTCGGCAACCAGCTCCTTCTGGCGATCGACCTGCTGCTCGATGACGAGGGCGAACTGGCTCTTCGACTGCGCCAGGCGGCACAAGAAGATGCGCTCGTCCTGGCATTCGAGGGCGATCAGGCTCTTGGTATCGGCGTCGAGGCGCAGGATCTGCCCCGGCTCGAGGCCGGCAATCTGATCGAGCGTCATCTCGGGACCTTCGAGCACGCCTCTCAGCACCATGTCGGAGGATGCGAGGCCGTCCTGCATCTTCTTTTGCCACTCGGGATCGACGCTGGTGCCGTCGAGGGCGCGCGTCCGCTCGAGCAGCTTCCTGATCGGATGCAGCGCCGACTGCGGGATGATCATGAACATGCGCCCGCCGTTGTCGAGGATCTGGAACAGGATCTGGATGGCGATGACGGGGATGTCGGTCTGGCCAAGGCTCTGGAAGTCGAGCTTGGTCTCGAGCTTCTCGAGCTCGAAGTCGACGGAGGCGATGGGGTTCAGCAGGCTCTCGAGCTCGGGGATGAGGATGCTGAACACGCTGCGCGTGAGGCGGGCCTCGAGAGACGTGAACGGCCGATCGGATTCGAAGGGCGGCATGCTGCCGTCGCCGCCGAACGCGGCATCGATCAGGGAAAAGATGAAGCGACGATCGATGCCGACGACGATCTTGCTATCCCACTGGCGGCAGTAATAAATGCCGGCGATGCTGTCCTCGTAGGATTCAAGCACGTCCCAGGAGTTGCCGCTTTCGATCTGGTTGACGAAGAACGACGAGGGCACGTTGCAGTATTCGCGAAAGCGCTCCGAAAGCGTGGTGACCAGGCGCTCGAGCACGCCCTTCAGGACGTGGAGGCGGTCGACCTCGAGCTTCGGCGGCTCGAGCAGCTTGTCGGTACCGGGCTGGCCGCCGGATTCGCGAATCTCTGCGTACTCGTCCCGCATTACTCAATTCCCTCCTCTTCGGACGCGCCGATCTCGATGATGCCCTTTTCGATCATCTCCATGGCCGCGTCGGCGATCGCGCGCCGCGCCTTCTGAATCTCCCTGGCGGAGGCCTTCTTGCCGGTGGCGAGCTCCTGCTCGATCATGCGGCGGGCGCGTGCGGGCGTGGCTTCGAGGATGAGGTCGATCATCCTCGGCTCGGCGCCGAACAGCGCGGTGATGGTGCGGTCGGCCGGCACGCCGTCGAAGAGCGTGACCAGGGCCGGCTGCGAGAGACGCAGGAGATCATCGAAGGTGAAGAGCAGGCTGCGAACGAGCTCGGCTTCCTTCGGGCGGTGCTCGTCGAGATCGGACAGGATCTCGTCCATCTGCTTGCGGTCCATCTTATTGATGATATCGGCAAGACGCGCATGGATGGTGGGGCCGGTATTCTTGGCGCTCTTGTAGAGAAGCTCCTCCTTGACGGCGCCTTCGAGGATCTGGATCGGCCGCTCGAGCACGATCTTGAGCGCCAGCATGCGCCGCATGATCTCGTTGCGCAGCGGCGAGGGCAGCATCTTGAGCGACGCGGCGGCATAGGCGGGCGGCGTGCGGGAGAGAACGAGGGCGGAAACCTGCGGGTGCTCCTTGGCCAGGTACTGCGCGGTTGAAAGCTCCGGCACCTCGCCGAGCTTGATCCAGATCGACTGCAGGGACTTCGAGCGCACCTGCGTCATGATCTCCGCGATCTGCTCGGGGGGCACGACGCCCGAGAGCAGCGCCTCGACCTCATGGGCGGTGGCCACAAGGTCGCCGCCGGTGCGCAGGTGGTTGGCGAATTCCTCGATCAGGGCATCGAGCGTCTCCTTGGTGACGGCGCCGAGGTCGGTCGCCGTCTGCGCAATGAGCTTGATGTCGTCCTCGTCGAAGTGCTTCAGGATGCGCGAGGCGATCCTCTTGTCCATCGACAGGAGTAGCGCGGCCACCTTCTTCGGGCCGGTCAGCGTGACCGGCTCGCTTTCTTCGCCTCTGCTCGATCGTCTGTCGGCGGCAGCCATCGTTCGGTCGCTCAAGGTGCCTGTTTCAGGGCATCGTCCGGCCGCCCCCGGCGGGGCCGACCATGGCTCGGGATGGGCGATGCAACGCGACGCGACTGCATTGTGTTTGCGCGCAATAACCCCAAGCTACAGGCTTCAGCGATTTGCCTTGAGCGAAGCTTGTGGGTCGAGATGCGCTACAACTCAACGACGAGAGACTCTTCGCCGGGCCGTTCAACGCCCCCGCTTGGCAGGCAGACGGTGCGGCGATGGCGATGATCGATCAGCCGAAGCGCTGCCAGGTGACGGTCACCTTGGTGCCGACCGGGACGCGCGGATAAAGGTCGAGAACGTCCTCGTTGTACATGCGGATGCAGCCCTTGGAGACGGCCGAGCCGATCGTCCACGGCGCATCCGTGCCGTGGATGCGATAGGCGGACGCCCCGAGATAGAGCGCGCGCACGCCGAGCGGGTTCATGGGATGCCCACCTGGCACCCAGCTCGGCAGGCGCGGATTCTCGCGCAGCATGGTCGGAGTCGGGGTCCAGGCCGGGTTGACACGCTTGTCGGAGACGCTCGTCACGCCGGCCCAGCGGCTCTGCTCTCTCGGAACGGCGATCGGGTAGCTGATTGCCTCGCCCTTCTTGTGAATCCAATAGAGCTTGCGGTCGCCGAAGGAGACGATGATCTGGCGTGGCGCGTAACTCTGGCTGAAGCCGATGACGGAGCGTGAACCTCCATCCCACATGAAGGAGAAGAGATCCTGTGCCGAGGCACGGGCGGGCGCCAGCGCGACGAGTGTCATCGCCAGCGCGGCAAACAGGCAGATCTGCCTAGTCGAACGGCCGATCGTCATGCGCAAGCTCCCTCGGCTCGAGTGGTGCGGTGGTCCGGCGAAGCACAGACCACAAAGGTGCATTCGGCAAGCGCCGCTTGCAAGCTAGGGCAAATCCGCTATGCGGGGTGACAGCCCTCAGGTGTTGCATTTTTACAATTGAAGCTCGCCCTGTGTTTCGGCCGGGAGCGGCAGTGGACGCTGGTTTTCCTTTAAGAGCCAGCGCTCCAAGAGGTCGAGCACGTATTTAATCTCAGAAGCGGTCATCGTGCGGCCGCGCGGGATGCCGTGCCACTTGGCGAGACAGCCGCGGCAGCAGGTGGCCGTGGCGTGCTGGGCGACGAAGGCGGGATGGCCCCGGAATGGCGTCTGCTTGCCGTCGTTTCTGGGCACAGCGGGGGCGAGGCGCGTCTCGACGAAACCGCGGGCGTGGTCCAGCACGTGCGGGAGCCCTTTGGCGCCGAGGTAGGCGCGGTCCGCTCCAACGAGGCGAAAGCGGCGGCGGAACCTCGATTTGGCGAGCTCGGCCAGCACGTCGTCGATGTTCTTCATCGCAGAGCCTCGGAGGCGCCTGCCCCGCTCGTGCATAACACCGTTCGCGCCTTGCCTCTCGCGAAAACAGGAGAGCCCGAGCACGGGAAATGCTCGGGCTCCGATACCCTGCAAGGGTTGGGTACCAACCAGTGGGCAGCCCCGATGGGGGACCAAGTTCAGGAGCTGGCAGCAAGCCTCCTCGCGGAGGCCCGCTCCCCGAGACCGCCCAAGGTGGAGACTAGGCCCGCTACATTACCCCATCCTGTCCGGCGCCTTACGGTTTTCGTAAGGTGCGGAGCGCGGGGGCTTCACGCTGCGGCGGCAGCGGCTTCGGCTTCGGTGGCGACTGCGACGCTCGCATCAAAATCGGCCTTGTCGACATCGCCCTCCTCGGACGCCGTGGCCGTGGACGCGTCAGTCTCTCCGAAGCGGGAAATAATGAAGGCGAGCAACGCCAGCGCGAAGATCAGGGGGAGGTTGCGGCCGACACCGCGCGCGATGCCGGGAATCGCCACCGGAGCCATCGAGGTCAGCACCGAGCGAAGCTCGGGAGTGAGCAGGCTGATCGGGTCGAGGTCGTCCTCGGGCGCCGGACTTTCGTCCACCGTGGCGGAAGCGGACTGGTCCGCGGTCGAGGTCGCGGTCTCGGCCGCAGGGCGCTGCTCGACGCCGACGATGGCCATGGTGACGAGGCCGATGACGGCAAAGAGAGCGGCCATCATGGTGTAGGCGCTGACGGCGCCATAGATCTCGACCGCTTTCACCGTCAGGGCGGCGGTTGCGAAGCCGGCCGCGACAAGGAGAGGGATGGCCACCAAGGCGCGACCCAAATACTTGGCAAGGACCGAGTTGATCGTGCTCTCGGCGCGCTTAAGAAGGCCCTGAAACATGCGGCGGTTCTCCCTCAGCCTGCAGCGTGCGCGGCGCTTACGACTTCCAGAGCGCGCCGATGACGAAGCCGATGCCGGCGGCGATGGCAAGCGTGGTCAGCGGCTGGTCCTTCACCGACTTGTCGACGGCGCTCTTGAAGTTGTCGGCGACGACCTGGATCTGCTCGGTCGCCTGGCGGCCCTGCTCGGCAAAGTTCTGGACCGTGCGCTCGATCTGCTCGCCGGTGCGCTCGGCGAGGTCGGCGGCCTTGTCGGCGACGTTTTCGGCCGTGCGGCCGAACTCGCTGGCTGAGCGCGTGTTGGTGCTGGACGAGGACTGTGCCATGGGAGGGTGCTCCTTTGCGTGAGGGACGGTTTCGCGTGAGGGACGGTTTCGGGTCCGCATCTAAACGCCGTGCTCTCGGGGTTGGTTTCATCGGCCGACGCGCGTTTTGGAGATTCGCTGCGCCCGCGGCTCACGGGCCGCCGCCGCTGCGTTCAGACCGGCGAAAAGCGCCGGCGATGGTGCGGCCCGCGCCGGCCGCCTGCGACCAAACCGAGCTCCAGCTCCAATCGTCGCGCAGCTCGTGAAGCGTGCGCAGGAGCTGCGCGCGGATGGCCTCGGGCAGCACGTCGGACATGCGCCGCCACAACGCCTCGATATTGTAGGGCCGGGCCGCGTCGGCAAGGCTCACGGGGATGGCGTCGGTCGCGGAGAAGCCAAGGTCGATCGCGGCGGCGGCCACGGCGTCCGCCATGTTGCGGGCCTTCTCGCCGGTGCCGGCCGCGAGATCGTAGGGCGGGGACCATTCGCCGAACGGGCGGAGACGGTCGATGTGCGTCGCGACCAGAACGATCGGCGGGCGGCGCCGGTTGAGGCGCTCGGCGAAGTGCGCGCGCAGGGCGGCCAATGCGCGACGGTCGACGTCGCGGTCGGCGCGGTTCGCGGCAACGGTCCAAAGCACAAGATCGCTGTCGGCGGCTCTCTCGATGAGCGCTCGCACTTGATCCTCGTTTCCGTCGAGGCCCGGGCTGTCCACGATCAGCGCGGCGGGAAGACCATCGCGCTCGAGGACGTAGGCGGTGAATCCCGACGTGGCGGGCAGCGCGTCGGTCGCGGCACGGATGCCTTGCGCGAGCGCGTTGACGAGGCTCGACTTGCCGGCGCCGGTCTGCCCGGCGACGAGAATGCGCAGCGGCTCGGCGCGGGTCCGGCTCAGGGCCGCCCGGTCGGCGGCCGTCTCATCGGAAACGTAGTCCGAAAGGCTCGCCGCCGAGACGCGCAAGCGTCCACCGTAGAGGTCGATGGCGGCGCGGCCGATCTCCTGGATGTAGGCTTCCGTGATGCGGCGCGCGACGGCGTCGCGACCCCATTCCATCATGGCCTTCGACAGGTGCTCCCTGGCCTCGTTGGCGGCGGCCGTCGCGGGATTGGCGAGGCGGACGACACGCCAGACGTCATAGGCGCGCTCGGCCCAGTCGAGGGCGCCGCGCCAGCGATAGAGCGTCAGCGCCTGGGCGATCGTCAGGCGGTCGCCGAACGGCACGCTCTCGAGCACGAAGGCGCGCAAGCGGCGGCTCACGCGCTCGATGATGGCAAGGGCCTCGGGAGTGGTGAATTGCCAGACGGGATCGCGGCGGCCGGCGTGCACACGGTTCGCCACCACCGCGATGGTCTCCTGGGCGAGCTTCAGGAGGTCGTCCGGGCTCGCGATGCGGTCCGGCTCGGTGCGGTGGGCGAGCGTGACAACATCCTTCCACGCCTGCTCCTCGGCGGGCGACCAACCCTGCCGCAGAGCCTCGTCGGCAGCGGTGTCGTCGGCGGGCGGCGGTGCCTCGTCGGTTGCCGTTTGCGCGGCGTCGGGGAGCAACCGGCGCTGGGCGAAATAGACGATGGCGACGGCGACGAGGGCGAAGGCGGTCCAGTAGAGGAGGTAGCCCTTCTGCCACAGCCAGACGCTGCCCAAGGGAATGAGCGAGAGCGTCGGGACGAGCAGGCCGAAGGCGAGCAGGATCAGTGACGCGGAGCGCTTCGCACGATTGGGGCGCGGCGATGCTTCGCTCATGAGCGGGTCTCCCGGCTGCGCTCGCCCGCCTTCTGCTCGCGGGCCAAGCGGAACGCCTCGCGCAGGGCCTGCTGGTAAGCGGCGGCGATGCCTCCGCGATCCTCCGTGCCGAGGCGGCGGTTGTGGAGATAGTAGATGGCTGCCTTGCCGAGCGCATAGGTGACGGCGAAGCTCGCGGCGGCCGAGGCTGCGGCGCCCGCCGTCTGTCCATAGACCGGCAGCAGCTTGGCGAGCTGACGCAAGCCGACGCCGGCCGCGATGCGCGCGGCGGTGCCGGCGCCGATGGCGGCCGTCAGCTCAGCATAGGCCCGCTTGTCCCATTCGATGCCGTAGAGGCGGCCGAGCCGGCTCAGCATGCGCGCCTGGATGGTGGAGGCGGCGATGGCCCCGGCTACGGGAATGGGAACCAGATCTCCGCCGGCGGCAGCCATGGCGTGACCCATGACGATGGGATCGGCGGAGCGCGCTTTCGGGTCGGTCTTGAAGCCCGGCATGGCCGCGAGCGCGCTCAACATGCTGGCCGGGGCCACGGTGGCGAGCGCCTCGGTCAGCGCGTCGAGTCCGTAGTCGGTCGGCGGCAAGCCGTCCTCGGGGCGCGTGAGATCGACAGGTACGAACAGAAGCGCGCCGCGACCGGGCAACTTGTCGAACAGGGCGCGCTGGTAGGCGAGCGCGCGCATGAGGTCGGTCGGGATACGCGCCACGGCGTCGACGGGTGCGGCCGGCTCGAACGGATAAGGCTGGATGTGTCCTTCGCCATGAGCGTAACCGTCGTGGAGCGAGGTCTGCGCCACTACGATCGGCCAGTCCGGGTGACGCTCGCGTACCCTGCGCAAAGCCTCGAACAGGGTGTCCTGACCAGGGTCCATGGCGCGCATGGTTGCGAGCACGAGATGGGCGGACTTCTCGCTGAAGGCGAGATCCTCCGAGGGGTCGTAGTTGGCTTCTCCCAGGCCGCGCGTGTCGAGAAAGCGCAGCACCGGCATGTCGGAGGGGAACTCGTAGAGGCGGGCCGTGCGCGTGCAGGGACGGAAGCCGTCGCCGATGGCCGCGTCGCTACTGTCGGTGATGGCGCGGATGATGGAGGTCTTGCCGCTCTGCACCTTGCCGAGGAGCCAGACTATCGGCGCATAAGCGTGCAGCGTGTCGCTGTCCCTGGCATCCGTAGATGCGCCGGGCGGGGTTTCAGCGTGCGCGGCGCCGTTGGTGGAGCGACTGGGCAGCACGCCCTTCAGCGCAGCAGCCCACTTCGACATGGAAGCCCTCTCGTCCGAAGCTCAGGAATACTGGTCACGCCGCCACGGCGCGACGCACAAGGGAACGCGCGAGGCAACCAAGCGGTTCCCCATGCCTAACGTTGGGGCGGATGCGCCCGAGGTCAAGAGTCCTTCTTCTGGGCGGGTGCTTTCAGGTAGTCGATGATGAGCTTGCGCTGGCTGGCGTCGGGCAAGCCGGGATACGGGGTCATGGTTGTGTTGGACGCCAGCGCCTTGGGATCGGCGATGAACTTGTCGAGGGTTGCCTCGTCCCAGGTGATGTCGGGCGTGAGCCCGCCCGAGTAGTTGGCGTAACCCTTGGCCTGCCCGGCCTTGGCACCGAAGATGCCGTGCAGCGACGGGCCGAGGCGATGGTCGTCCTGCTTCACGGAGTGACAGTTGCGGCAATGGGTGTTGAAGGCGATTTGACCGGCATCGTCGGCGGTTGCCGAAGGCGCAGGCGTACTCTCGCCGGCCATGGCCGAGCCAGGGCCCAAGATGGCGAGCGCGGCTACGACGCGAAGCGTGGAGCGCTTTTTCGGACCGGACATCGCGAGTGCCTCCGTTCTGCTGCGGTCTGAAGGAGAAACGTCGTCGTCGTTGGTCAGGTTCCTGACTGTCGGCTACGGAGGGGCCATCATTAACAGCGAGCACTGACCGTGCGCGTCGTGAGGATGCGATCTGGAACGGCAAAAATGCTCGTGTATGATCAAAAGGGAAATCAGGGCCGGGACCGATCTCCTATGCTGAGCAGAGCTTTGAATGGGCTCAAGGCGCGCGTGCCGGAAGTCGCGTGCGGCGTGCTGCTCCTGATCCTGGCCACGACGGTGTGGCTCGGCGCGCGCTATTTCGATCAGGCGAGGTGGGTGCATCACACGCTCGAGGTGGAGACGGCTCTCTCGGAGACCTGGGCCTTGCTTCAGGATGCCGAGATCGGTCAGCGGAGCTTCATCCTGACGGGCGATGAAGGCTTCCTCGCGCCCTACAATGAAACGAAGGTCAAGCTGCCTGAAGCGCTCGATCGGCTTCGCCTGCTCGTCGCCGACAATTCCGAGCAGGCGCGCGCCGTCGATGCCATCATTCCCCTCATCGGCCGGCGCATAGCCTTTGCGGATGAAACCATCGCGGCGCGTCGCCAGCAGGGCTTCGAGGCGGCGCGGGACAAGGTGCTCGAGAGGGTCGGCCTCAATCTCATGGAGGATCTCGACTCGCGCTTCGAAGCCATGCGGGCGATCGAGAAGACGTTGCTTGCTGCCCGGGAGGCGGCTGCGCAATCGACAGTGACCGTGCTCACGATCGCGCTTGGTCTAGCGTTCTTCGCCACCGTCGGAGCGTTGGCCACATGGATTTTCAACGCACGGCGCAGCGCGGCGGAGCTGGCAGCGGCAAACCTCTCGCTCAAGCAGCAGATCGCCGAGCGGGAGGCGGCCGAGGATCAGATCCGGCAAATGCAGAAGGCGGAGGCGATCGGCAATCTCACTGGCGGCATCGCGCACGACTTCAACAACATGCTGGCAGTGGTCATCAGCGGTATTGGTCTCGCGCAAAAGCGTCTCACGCGCTCGCAGGAGGGCGCCGAGGAGTTCCTCGCGGGAGCGCTCGATGGTGCGAACCGCGCGGCGACGCTCGTCAAGCGGCTGCTCGCGTTCTCGCGGCAACAGCCGCTGGCGCCGAAGCCCATGGACGCCAATAGATTCGTGGCCGGCATTTCGGAACTGATCACGCGCGCGATCGGCGAATCGATCGGAGTCGAAACCATCCTCGGTGGCGGGCTCTGGACGACGCATGCTGATCCGGTGCAGCTCGAGAACGCGATCCTCAATCTGTGCGTCAATTCACGCGACGCCATGCCGGACGGCGGACGGCTCACCATCGAGACAGCCAACTGCCATCTCGATGACCGCTACTCGCGTCTTCACCCCGGGGTCCCCGCCGGCCAGTACGTGCTGATCGCCGTGACGGACACCGGAACCGGCATGACGCCGGAGGTGATGTCAAAGGCCTTCGATCCCTTCTTCACGACCAAGGATCAGACGAAGGGGACCGGACTCGGGCTTTCGCAGGTCTACGGCTTCGTCAAGCAGAGCGGCGGGCACGTCAAGGTCTACTCGGAGGTCGGGCAAGGCACGACGGTCAAGATCTATCTCCCCCGACACTACGCGGCCGAGGCTGCCCGTGCCGAGACCGATTTTGGTCCGGTGGAGCTTGGCGGCAAAGAAACGGTCCTGCTGGTGGAGGACGAGCAGCGCGTGCTCGAGCTGACGGCGGCAAGCCTGCGCGAGCTTGGCTACACGGTGATCGAGGCGCGCGGCGGGAGGGAGGCGCTGGAACAACTCAAGAGCGGCCGGCAGGTCGACCTCCTGCTGACCGACATCGTCATGCCGGAGATGAACGGGCGCAAGCTCGCGGACGCTGCGCTCGAGCTCAGACCGGACCTCAAGGTGATGTTCATGACGGGCTTCACGAAGAACGCCGTGGTGCACAACGGCGTCCTGGACCACGGCGTGCATTTTCTGGCGAAGCCGTTCTCGCTCGAGGAGCTTTCCAAGAAGGTCCGCGAGGTGCTCGAGACGCGGCGTGGGTGACTATGCGCGTGCTAGATGCGGGCGAACGTTTTCGCCGGCTGGCACTTGTATCGCGTGATGTAGTAGTTGGGATGGGTCTCGACCCACTTGGCGCCTTCGATCTGGGACGCGACCAAGCATCCCATCACGCCGACTTGCTCTTCGAACGTTATCGGATTGGCTTCGCGGCACGCGGCGCCAGCGACCACTGAGCACACTGTCAAGATCAGCTCGTACACGGACTTGTCTCCGCTTGTTGTTATGTTGCCGTTCCAATTCGCGCTCCGCGCTTTTGTTCCGAATGCGCGCGTATGAAAGCAGAAACGGGAAAGCAAATGCCCGGCGAAAGCGCCGGGCATTGCCGAGTTGTGCGAGGCTGCTCTCGTGTGATGCGTCAGGCTGCGCGGCGATTGACGCGGCCCTCGGCCATCGCCGTGAGCTTCTGATCGGTGGCCTTCTCCTCGTCGAGGGTCTTCGCCAGCAGCGCGGCGCAGTCGTCGCGGCCGAGATGCCTGGCCCAGGCAACGAGCGTGCCGTAGCGACTGATCTCGTAGTGCTCGACGGCCTGCGCGGCGGCGATGAGCGCGGCATCAAGCACTGCCTTGTCGGTGACCTCACCCGCGATCTCGTCCGCCTCGGCGATGATGCCGTCGATGGCGGGGCATGCCACGCCGCCGACTTCGACGCCGTGCAGCTTAAAGACCTGCTCGAGACGGTCGATCTGTCCCTTGGTCTCCTGCAGGTGTTTCTCGAAGCCCGCCTTCAACTGCTGATCGGACGCCTTGGCGATCATCTGAGGCAGTGCCTTCGTGATCTGGTTCTCGGCGTAGTAGATGTCGCGGAGCTGGTGGACGAACAGATCGTTCATGGTTTTGATGTCGGGGGTGAACCATCCCATGCGGGTAGCCTCCATGCCTCAGGTGTTGCCTGCCCGACCCTGAGCCTCAACGCGCGCGGAACAGCGTGGTTCCGCGCGCGTCGAGATGGTCAGGCGCGCTTCAGGGGCGCTAACACCGGTCCGGCTCCAGGCTTCGTCTCGGCCGGCGCGGGGCGGCCGCGGCGGAGGTAGCGCTCGCCGATGTTCAACAGGATCGGCGCGGCGATGAAGATCGACGAGCTCGTGGCGAGCACGAGACCGAACAGCAGCGTGAGCGCGAACTCGCGCAACGCCGGGCCGCCGAACAATGCCAGCGGGGCAATCGACAGGAACAACGCCAACGAGGTGCCAATGGTTCTCGACAGCGTCTCGTTGATCGAGCGGTCGATCACGTCGCGCAACGGCTCACGCTTCGAGCGCACCAGGTTCTCGCGCACGCGGTCGTAGACGACGACCTTGTCGTTGATCGAGAAGCCCATGATGGTCAGGATGGCGGCGATCGAGGTCAGGTTGAACTCGAACCCCGTCAAGGCCAGGAAGCCGACCGTCTTGGTGAGGTCGAGGAACATGGTCAGCACCGCGCCGACGGCGAACGGCCATTCGAAGCGGAAGGTGATGTAGGCGAACATGGCGATGGCCGCGAGGCCGAGCGCCCAGAGGCCGTCGCTCAGAAGCTCTGCACCGACCGAGGGGCCTACGACCTCGACGCGGCGGATCTCCGCTCCGGGGGCTGCCTTCTCCACCTGCTGACGCGCGTTGGCAATCGCCGCCTGCTGCTCTTCAGGCGTGCCCTGCGGGTTCTCGAAGCGCAGGAGCACGTCGTTGTCGGCGCCGAAGCGCTGCACCTGGACGGGGCCGAGGCCAGCGTTCATGAGCGCGCTCTGGAGCGCGGGCGCGTCGGCCGCGGCCGGGGTCTTCGCCTCGATCACAACGCCACCCGCGAAATCGATGCCCATCTTGAGGCCCGGATGGAAGGCGAGGCCCAGCGAAGCGAGGCTGATCAGGGCGGACACGATCAATCCCGAGTAGCGCGCGCGCATGAACGGAATCGCGGTGTGGTCGGGGAAGAAGCGGAACCTCGTGCCGATGGTGAGCGTCTTCGGCCGCGTGCGCTTCAGCCACCAGGCGGTGAGCATGCGCACGAGGACGATGGCGGTGAACATCGACACGATGATGCCGAGGCTGATGGTGACGGCGAAGCCGCGAATGGCGCCGACGCCGACAATGAAGAGGATCAGCATCTTGATGAGCGTCGTGAGATTGGCGTCGAGAATGGTCGTGTAGGCGCGGCGGACGCCCGTCTCGATGGAGGCGATGACGCCGTTCTTCTTGCCGAGCTCCTCGCGCGTGCGCTCGTTGATCAGGATGTTGGAGTCGACCGCCATGCCGAGCGCGAGCAGGATGCCCGCCATGCCAGGCAACGTCAGCGTGGCACCCATCAAGGAGAGACCGGCAAGGGTGAGCGCGAGATTGACGACGAGGGCCGCGGCGGCGAAGAGGCCGAAACGGCCGTAGGTCGCGATCATGAAGGCGACCACGAGCGTGAAGCCGGCGACGATGGAGTAGAGGCCGGCGCGGATGGCATCGGCGCCGAGGCTCGGGCCGACGGTCCGCTCCTCGACGATGGTGAGCGGCGCGGGGAGGGCGCCGGCGCGCAGCAGGACGGCGAGGTCGTTGGCCTCCTCGACAGAGAAGTTGCCGCTGATCTGGCCCTGGCCGCCGATGATGGGCTCGCGGATCACGGGCGCGCTGATCACCTTGTTGTCGAGCACGATGGCGAACGGCTCGCCGACGTGCTTGGTGCTGGTGTCGGCGAAGTGGCGCGTGCCCACGGAGTCGAGGCCGAAGTCGACCACCCATCCGTTGTTGCGCCGGTCCATGGCGGCCGTGGCGCGCGTGAGATTCATGCCGTCCACCTCGACATGGCGGCGGACGGGCAGCTTCTCGGCGCCGTCGGCGCGATTGGCCATGGGCAGGAGCTCGACGTCGGGTCCGGCAGCGGTGCCCTGCGGCGCGACGAGGCGGAACGTCATTTTCGCCGTCGAGCCGAGGAGGCGCTTGATGCGGTCGGGGTCGGAGACGCCCGGCAGCTCGACGATGACGCGGTTCTGTCCCTGGCGGGCGACGACGGGCTCGTTGACGCCGGTCTCGTCGATGCGCCGGCGCACGATGGAGATCGACTGCTCGACGGCCTTGGACGCGAGGTCGGTCACGGCCTGGGCGTTGAGGGTGAGCGTCAGACTGTTGGCGTTGGTCGCGGTGTCGAAGACGAGTGCGTGGCTCTTGCCGTCGACGCGCTCGGAGAGCACATCGCGGATCGCCTGGCGGGCGGTCTCGAGCCCGGCGGCGTCAGCCGTCGTCAGCGTGACGCTCTGCTTGTCGGCGACGACGGAGGTGAACGGCACCTTGGCCTTGCGCAGCGTCTCGGCGACGGCGGCGCGCGCGCCGGCGATGCGCTCCTTGACGACGGAGTTCATATCGACCTCGAGCAGGAGGTAGGAGCCTCCCTGCAGGTCGAGGCCGAGATTGACGCGAGGCTGCGGCAGCCAGTCGGGCAGGACGCCGGGCCGCACGAGGTTCGGAATCGAAAGCAGGATGCCGAGCAGGCAGATGCCCAGGACGAATGCGGTTTTCGCGCGCGAGAAATGGAGCATGATCGAAGTCCCCTGAAGCCGTGCGGCCCTGAAGGGTTGCTTCAGGGGCATCGGCGGACGGTGCTAATCGTGGAGCGGTGCGTGGGGAGGGATCAGGCGCGAGGAGGAGCGCGCGTGCGGCCGTCACGCGCGCGCGCGGGATCGACAGGGAGGTCGAAGGCAGTGGGGCGGACGATCTCAGCGGTTATCGTCCAGGTCGCAACGGAGGCGCCGGGTGCCGGCAGGGCGGAGCCGTGATCGTCGGACCCGCCGAAGCTCAGGCCCGTTTCCGACGTGTCGGCGCGCAGGGACGCCGGGGCGTTCGCGGCGCGTGCGTCGGTGCCGTGGCCGGTTGCGGCCGCCGTGCTCGCAAAGCTCGCCGAAACGCCGAACGCTGCCGCGCTGGCCCATACGCTCAAGAGCGTGGCCAGCAAGGCAGTCCAGGAATTCCGGCGTCTCAGCCGGCCGATCGTCCATCGGCTCACGGCAGTACGTCCCATGTCACGATGCCTGCAACATAGGGCGCGCCGCGGAAATAGCCAGATACGGATTGTTAAGGTGCGGTTTTGTTAAGGGCCGGCACATCTATGACGATGACGGCCGCCTCGCCGCCGCCGGCCGAGGCCACGCCCTTTGAAGCGCCTTGGTGGTCATGGCCGGCGTCTTGATATATTATGATTATAATGCAATTGGTGCCGTGTCATGGCGATGCGGTGTCGCGGAGGCGCGAGCCCGGTGTTCGCGTGCCGCTGCCAGGCGATGGAGGACGCGTGATCGGGACGAAAGTGGAAGCAGCGCTCAGCGCACGCGGCGTGCACTACGGATGGGCGGTGGTCGCCGTCACCTTCCTCGTCATGCTGGTGACGGCGGGCGCGGTCGGCGCGCCGGGTGTGTTCATAGGGCCGCTTGAGCGCGAGTTCGGCTGGCGCACGGACGAGATCTCGTCGGCGATCGCGATCCGCTTCGCGCTGTTCGGCCTGATGGGGCCGTTCGCGGCGACGTTCATGAACCAGTTCGGCGTGCGGCGCGTGGTGCTCGTAGCGCTCGGCATCATCGTTTTCGGTCTCGGGGCATCGCTCTTCATGGGCGAGGTGTGGCAGCTTGTGCTGCTGTGGGGCGTGGTGGTCGGCATCGGCACCGGGCTCATGGCCATTGTGCTCGGCGCGACGGTCGCCATGCGCTGGTTCTCCGGGCGGCGCGGGCTCGTGCTCGGGCTCCTGACTGCGAGCTCGGCGTCGGGGCAACTCGTGTTCCTGCCGCTGCTGGCGAAGCTCACCGAGGTATGGGGGTGGCGTCCGGCGCTCGGTCTCGTCGTGGGCGCTCTCCTGCTCACCGCCGCTGTGGTGCTCGCACTCATGCGCGACCGGCCGTCGGACGTGGGGCTATTGCCCTACGGTGCGCGTGAGGCCGCGCCACCCGCGCACGTGCCGGCGCGCCTCGGCGCTTCGCTTCTGGCGCCGCTCCTCATCCTCAAGGATGCGGCGCGGTCGGGCATCTTCTGGCTGCTGTTCGGGACGTTCTTCATCTGCGGCGTCAGCACGAACGGGCTTTTGCAGACGCACTTCATTCCGCTCTGCAGCGACTACGGCGTGGCGGCGGTGAGCGCGGCCGGAATCCTCGCCATGATGGGCATCTTCGACTTCTTCGGCACGCTGGCGTCGGGATGGCTGTCGGACCGCTACGACAACCGGTGGCTCCTCTTCTGGTACTACGGGTTGCGCGGGCTCTCGCTCATCTACCTGCCGTTCAGCGATTTCTCGCTCCTGAGCCTCACTCTGTTCTCGATGTTCTACGGTCTCGACTGGATCGCGACCGTGCCGCCGACCGTCAAGCTCGCGGCCGAGCGTTTCGGCGACGCGCGGGCCAACGTGGTGTTCGGCTGGATCTTCGCCGGCCACCAGCTCGGTGCGGCCGCCTCGGCTTATGGTGCGGGGCTGACGCGCACGGTCTATCTTACGTACATGCCGGCACTTATCGTGGCGGGCGGTCTCTGCGTGCTTGCGGCGCTGGCGTTCGCGCTGTTGCGCACGGTCGAGGGACCGAGGCAGCCGTCACTTGCCGCAGGCGCATCGGCGTAGGCGGGCACAAGTCAGGAGGAGCGGCGATGTCTCGGGTCTCGCGCAAGGAAGCGGAGCAAAACCGCAAAGAGGTGATCGCGGCAGCCGCGCGCCTCATTCCGGAACGCGGCATCGACGGCGTGAGCGTGCCGCAGCTCATGGCGGAGGCCGGGCTGACGCACGGCGCCTTCTATGGGCAGTTCGCCTCCAAGGAGGCGCTGGTTGTGGCGGCGTGCGAGGCCGTGTTCGCGGACCGGTGCCGCCTCTATGACGAGTTCACTGCAAAGTATGCCGACGATCGGGAAGAAGGGCGCGCTGCCTTCATCAAGCGCTATACGCGTCCGGACCATCGCGATGCGTGGGCAGAGGGATGCCCGATGGCGTCGCTGAGCGGCGAGGTTGCGCGGCCGGAGCGCGCGGGGCCACCGATCCGCATCGCGTTCGCGAAAGGGCTGTCTGCGCTCCTCGAGCGCCTTGAGGGCCTCATCGCAGGCAAGCGCAAGAAGGTGTCGCGCGAGGAGGTGCTGGCCAGCATCAGCATGCTGGTCGGCGCGCTCGTCCTGTCGCGGGCGACCGAGGGGGAGCCAATCTCGGACGAGTTTCTGCCCGCGGCACGCAAGGTCTTGCTTGAGAGCTAGCTTCACATGATGTTGTCATGACCGACCATCAGATTGATGATCGTCGGCACGCTTTGCATTCGGGGGACGCCATGATCTTCGGCCTGGACGGTTTCACGCTCTTTCACATCCTGATCAGCCTGATCGCGCTGGCGGCCGGGTTCGTCGTGGTCGGAGGGTTTTTGTCTAATGCGCGGCTCGACGGAGCCACGCTCCTTTTTCTCGTCATGACAGTGGCGACGAACGTCACGGGCTTCGGGTTCCCGTTCACGCAGCTCCTGCCGTCGCACATGGTGGCGATCGTCTCCCTCGTGGTGCTGGGGATCGCGATCTATGCGCGCTATGGCGGCCGCCTCGCCGGCATCTGGCGCCCCGTGTACGTGATCACGGCGACGGCGGCGCTCTACCTCAATGTGTTCGTTCTGATCGCGCAGACGTTCGTCAAGAACCCGGCGCTCGTGGCTCTCGGTCCCACACCGGCGGACCCGCCGTTTCAAGCGACGCAGGGCATCGCGCTCGTCCTGTTCCTCGTCCTGGGGTGGCTGTCGCTGAAGAGCTTCCGGCCCGCCACCGCCTGACGGCGTCAGCTCTTGGACCGGGCGGCCTCCAGCTCCTCGACGAGGAGGCGCGTCTCGTGCACGCGCGGTTTCGAGAGCGGCGCCAGGATGCGATAGGCGACCGGGGTCAGGAACAGCGTGAAGATCGTCGCGAATCCCAAGCCGCCGATGATCACCCAGCCGAGAGCGAGGCGGGCCTCGGCGCCGGCGCCGTGGGCGAAGACCAGCGGAAGAGCGCCCAGCACGGCCGCCATCATGGTCATCATCACGGGGCGGAGGCGGGTCGTGGCGGCCTCGCGGATGGCGGTGTCGACGTCGATGCCCTCGTCACGGCGCTGGTTCGCGAACTCGACGATCAGGATGCCGTTCTTGGCCATGATGCCGACCAGGAGAACAAGGCCGATCTGGCTGTAGATGTTCATGCTGCCGCCCGTCAGCGCGATGGCGAGGGTGGCGGCGGCGAGGCCGAACGGCACCGTGAAGAGGATGACGAGGGCGCTGATGGTGCTCTCGAACTGCGCGGCCAGCACCATGAAGACGACGAGGAAGGCGATGCCGAAGACCAGGGCGGTGTTCTGAGAGGATTCGGCCAGCGTGCGCGCCTCGCCGAGGAGGATGATCGACATCTGCGGCTCGAGCACCTCGGCGGCGGCGGCGCGCATGGCCGTGACCGCGTCACCCAGCACCATGCCTTCGGCGAGGTTGGCGGTGATCGGCACGGTGCGCTGGCGATCCTCGCGGCCGAGGCTCGGCGAGATGGCGTTCTCCTTGATGGTGACCAGGGAGGACAGGCTGATGAAGCTTCCGTTGCTCGTCTTGACGAAAAGGTTGCCTAAGTCGGACGGGTCGTTGATCGGCCGGCCGCCGGCCTTCACCTGCACCTCGACGATCTCGTCGCCGATGAAGAGATCGGCCGCTTTCTGGTAGTCGATCATGGTGTTGATCAGGCTGGTGATGGTCTCGATGGGGACTCCCAGCTTGGTTGCGGCCTCGCGGTTGATGCGCACCGAGAGCTGCGGCTGCGTGGTATCGTAGTCGGTGCGCGCGTTGGTGAAGCCGGGCGTCGCCGCGAGCTTGCTCGCGAGCTTGCCCGCGACATCGGCCAGCTTGTCGTAGTCGGGTCCGGCGATGGCGAAGCGCAGGCCCTGGCCGCCACCGCGGATGCCGAGGCTGTTGCCGGAGCGCAGAGAGATCGACAGGCCGGGAATGCCGGTGAGCTTCTGCTGCAGTTCCGCCTGGATTTCCTGTTGCGAGCGGCTGCGCTCGCTCCAGTCGGCGAGCGCAGCGACGACGCTCGCGCTGTTGGTGCTGCTACCTCCGACGGTCGCCAGCACGGCGGTGATCTCGCCGTCCTTCTTCAGAGCCGCAAGCGCGCTTTCGACCCGCTCGGTGAGCTTCGACATGTATTCGAGGTTGGCGCCCTGCTGGGCCCTCAGCGAGATCTGGATCACGCCGCGATCCTCGGACGGCGTGATCTCCTGCGGCAGCAGCTTGTAAGCGGTCCAGCCGAGGGCGGCGAAGCCGAGGCAGACGGCGATGACGAGGAGGCGGGCCTTCAGGCAGATGTCGAGGACGCGGGCGTAGGCGGCGGCAAGCGCGTTGGAGAGTCGTGCAAACCAACCCGGGTTCGCGTCTTCAGCCGTGTGGGGCTCCGTGGTGCCGAGCCTGGCCGCGAGCATCGGGCAGACGGTGAGAGCGACGACGGCCGAGATCGCGACAGCGAAGGCCATTACGAACCCGAACTCCGAGAACAGGCTGCCGACGACCCCCGGCATGAACGAGATGGGCACGAAGACGGCGATGAGGGTGGCGGTGGTGGCAAGGACGGCGAACACGATCTCGTAGGTGCCGATGACGGCCGCTGCGCGCTTGCCCGCGCCCAAGGCGCGATGGCGGGCGATGTTCTCGACGACGATGATCGCGTCGTCGACGACGAGGCCGGTGGCGATGACGAGCGCGAGGAGCGTCAGAACGTTGAGCGAGAAACCGGCCATCCAGATGGCCGCCAGCGTGCCGACCAGCGAGACCGGGATCGAGAACGCGGGCGCCACGGTCTCGCGCACCGAGCCGAGGAACGCGAAGATGATGAAGATGACGATGACGGTCGACAGGATCAGGGTGAGCACCACCTCGCGGATCGACTCACGGATGAAGATCGCATCGTCGGAGGTGATGGAGAGCGTGACGCCCTTGGGGACCGATTGCTGAAGCTCGGCCACCGCCGCGCGCACGCCTTCCGAGATGGCGATCGTGTTGGCCTTGGCCTGACGGATGATCTCGACGCCGATGGCCGTCTGCCCGTCGAGGCGGGTCATGGCGGTTGCTTCCTGGAAGGCCCAGCGGACGAAGGCGACGTCGCTGACCTTGGTCTGCGCGTTGAGCTCGAGAGCCGCGACGTCCTGCGGCGTATCGACGGGCGCCTCGGCGCGCACGATCAGCTGCTGCGTGGCGTTCTCGAGGGCGCCAGACGGCGTCGTGACGGAGGCACGCCCAATGGCGTTGATCAGATCCTCGAGGCTGAGCCCGCGAGCGGCAAGCGCGACCTGCGAGACGCGGACCTCGATGGTGCGCGCCCGCAAGCCGTAGGAGTTGGCCGCGGCGACGCCTTCCACGGCGGCGAGGCGGTCCTCGATCACATCGTTGACGAGGTCGGTCAGCTGGCTTTCCGACAGTGTGCTCGATGCGACCGACATGCGGATGATAGGGGTCGCGTCCGCGTCGGCCTTCACGACGCGGGGCTCGTCGTCCATGTCGTTCGGCAATTGCCCCTGGACGCCGGCTACGGCGTCGCGCACATCCATGGCCGCGACCTGCATGTCGGTGTCGGTCGAGAACTCGACGGCGACGCGGCTCGAGCCGTAGGACGAGCTCGATGAGATGTTGGTGACGCCCTGCACGCGCGAGACGGCGCTCTCGACAATGGAGGTGATCTGCGCGTCCATGCTTTCGGGAGAGGCGCCCGGGTAGCTCGAGCGCACGGTGACGACGGGGCGGTCCACGTCCGGCAGCTCGCGGATCTCGATCGATTGCACAGCCGCGACGCCGGCAATGATGATCAAGAGGTTCAGCACCATGGCGAGGATGGGCCGGCGCACGAAGACGCTGACCCAACCGCCGTCGTCGGGTGGCTGGCCGGCGTGCCCGGTCGATGCTGAATTCGGCGTGGTCATGTGTGGGTTGCCTTCGCGGATGAGGAGGAAGCTCGGACGGCGATCTCGCGTCAGGAGCCCACTTGCTTGACCTTTTGTCCGGCAGAGAGAAGCCCGCCGCCCTCATTGACGATCTTCTGGCCGGGCTCGAGCGCGGCATCGACAAAGACCCGGTCGCCGTCGCGGGCCAGGATGGCGGCGTCGACGCGCTCCACCGTGCTGTCCTCCTTGAGCCGCCACACGTAGGCGCCGTTGCGATCCCATTGGATCGCGAGGCCTGGGACAACCGGCGACTTGTCTCCGGAAAGCTGAACGGAGACAGAGAAGGTGGAGCCCGGGATCAGAGAGAGGTCGGGGTTGGGGATTTCCCCCCGCACGGATAGGGTGCGGGTCACCGGGTCGATGCGCGTGCCGACCGCAGCGACCTTGCCGTTGAAGACTTCGCCCGGGCGCGCAGCCAGACTCGCCCGCATGCCCATGCCGGTTTTGATCTGCGGCGCAACGGACTCGGGCACCGTGAACTCGATGACGATCGTCGTGCGGTCGTCGAGGGGGGCGATGGGGTTGCCGACGGCGAGATAGTCGCCGACCTGCAGGTTTGTGAGCCCGATGACGCCGGGGAACGGCGCCTTGATGGTCATGCGGTCGAGGTCCTCGCGGGCGCGGCGCAAGGCAGCATCGGCGACCTTGAGCGCGGTCTCGGCCTCGGCCTTGACGACGCGCGAGACCGCAGCCTCGTTGAGCTGCCGGTAGCGCTCGACGGCGTCGGAGGCCTGGGCGCGCTGGGCGTCCGCCGTCTCGACGGCGATGGCCTCGGGCTCGGAGGCGAGCTTGACCAGCACCTGATCCTTTTCGACGCGGTCGCCGCCCTTGAACAGCACCTCGGAGATGACACCGGCAACGCGCGTGGTCAGCGTCACCTGCTCCTTGGCGCGGCCGGAGCCGACGGCGGCCACGCGCTCGCTCACCGGCTCGGCCTTGACGTCGTAGACGGAAACGACGGCCTCGCTCGGCCCGCGCTGGCGGCGCTGCGCTTCAGCGTGTGGGGCGGCGAGCAGCAAAGTAGCGGCCGAAGCGATCCCCAGGGCGAAATTGGCGAGCTTCGGCATCGCGAAGCGAGCGGATGTCGATGTCATTGATCCCCCAAGCCAAATTCTGCCACGTCCATTAAAAGCGCGCTGCCTGCTTTCCTGAGTAGGAACGCAGGACGTGTCTCAATCCGTCGTCCCGGGGCGCCGTTCAAGCGTCTCGGCGTGCGAGAAGTTCCATGGTGGCGTGCAATTAGGCAAGAGCGCGTCGCAGCCCGGCATTTGTCTGGTCAGCCTGCGGATGGAGAGGTGTCACACAGCGGGCAGTTCGGATTGCGTAATGCATTGTTGGGCCGTGAGCCGTCAGATGCCGCCCACGGTTACTTCGTCTCGTCGGGTCCGCGATGGTAGGCGTCGTCCGAGCGGATGATGTCGTCCTCGCCCAGATACGCGCCGATCTGCACCTCGATGAGCTCCAACGGGATACGCCCAGGGTTCTCGAGGCTGTGCCAGTGCGTCGCCGTGATGTAGACGCTTTCATTCTCCGGCACGATGCGGTCCTCGCCGTTGATCGTCACCTTGGCGTCGCCGCGCACGACGATCCAATGCTCCGAGCGGTGGTGGTGCATCTGTGTCGAGAGGCGGCCGCCCGGCTTCACGTGCACGAGCTTGACCTGGAAGCGTGGCCCGACGTTCAGGGTCTCGAAGAACCCCCACGGACGATAGCTGCGAAGGTGCTGCTCCTGCTCGCGGCGGTTGGACTCGCGCAGGCTCTGGACGATCCCGGCTACGTCCTGGGTGCGCCGTTTGTCGGCGACCAGAAGCGCGTCGGGCGTGTCGACGATGACGAGGTCGCTCACGCCAATGGTCGCGACCAGGGATTTCTCGCTGTGGACGTAGCTGCCGCGGGTGTCGACCAGGATGGCATCGCCGTGTACGGAGTTGGCGTGCTCGTCGCGCTCGGCGACATCCCACAACGACGACCAAGATCCCACGTCGCTCCAGCCGGCGTCGAAGGGAAGGATGGCGGCGCGCCTTGTCTTCTCCATCACGGCATAGTCGATCGAGATGTCGGGCGCGACGGAAAACGCGATGCTGTCGAGGCGCAGGAAGCCCAGGTCGCGGGTTCCGCCCGCCCAGGCTCGGCGCGCGGCCACGAGCACGTCCGGCCGGTGATGCTCGAGCTCGTCCAGGTAGGCGCGCGCGCCAAGGACGAAGATGCCGCTGTTCCAGAAGTATCCGCCGGCATCGACATACGTCTCGGCCCTGATGCGGGTCGGTTTTTCGGCGAACTCGGCCACGGCGTATGCCTCAATATCGGGGTCGTTCAACCGCCCGCCGCGGCGGATATAGCCATAGCCGGTATGGGGCGCGGTGGCAGGGATGCCGAATAGCGCAAGCCTGCCGGACGCGGCTATGCGGGCGGCGCGGCGAAGGCAATCTAGGAACGCCGCTCCATTTGTCACCACGTGGTCCGAGGGAAGCACTGCGAGGATTGCGTCGGGTTTTTCGTCGATGGCCGCGAGGGCTGCGACGGTGATGGCGGGCGCGGTGTTGCGCGCCACCGGCTCGAGGATGATGGCGTGCGGCTCGATGCCCGCGCGCTCGAGCTCGTCCTTGACCAGGAAGCGGTGATCGTTGCTGCACATCAGGATGGGAGCAGAAAAGCCGTCGCTCGCCTTGAGGCGCGCGAGCGTTGCTCCGAGCAGACTTGTGGGATGGCCGTTGAAGCGAATGAACTGCTTGGGATACATCGCCCGCGACAGCGGCCACAGTCGCGTACCGGACCCTCCTGACAGGATGACGGGAACGATCATGGACAGCCCTAGCCCCCCGCGGCTCACTTAGCGCTAGTGGGTCATCGGGCGAGCGTCAAGCTTGCTCAGCATGCGCATGACTGGGACGGAAGGCCGGTGTTTTGCGGAGGCCATCGCATTTCCGCTGCTCGGGTCGGTTCCGAGGCGTCACGTGCTTGTCGGTAAGAGGGGCTGGCCGATCAGGCGCTCGCGCGTTCCGGCAGAGGCTCCTCGCTGGACCAGCAGTAACGGGAACGGCCGCTCGACTTGGCATTGTAGAGCGCCCTGTCCGCGCGCCGTAGAATATCCTCGAGCGTGTCCTTGCCGGGCGTCGACTGCGCGATGCCGATCGACACGCCGACGCTCAGGATGCGGTCGCCGTAGCACATTCCTTCGGAGATCGAGCGGATGGTGGCGCGACACAGGCGATGCAAAGAGGATTCGTCCTGGTCGAAGGTGAGCACGACGAACTCGTCGCCGCCGAGACGCGCGCAGAGATCGCCGGGCTTCACCAGCGTCTTCAGGCGGCGGCCGATCTCACGCAGGATGAAGTCGCCGGCCTCGTGCCCGAACGTGTCGTTGATCGGCTTGAAGCGGTCCAGGTCGATGAAGAGCACGGACACGGACCTGTCGGGCGCCTTCAGCGCCTCCTCGAGCCGCTGCGTGAACAGATACCTGTTGGACAAGCCCGTGAGCGGATCGAAGAGCGCCTTCTGCTCGAGCGCCTTGTGCGACTCCGCGAGCTCCGTCGCAGCCTTGTGCACGGTGTTTGCCTCACGCACGCCTTGTCGCGCCAGCAGCACGAGCAGGACCGCTATGATCGATCCCACCAGAGCCACCGACGGCACAATGGCGTGCAGAACCTCGGTGCCGGGCTTGGGTGCCGCTATGTCGAGCATGAACCCGGCGGCGCCCTCATCGGCTTTCAGAAACACCGGAATACTCGAGTGTCCGGTGCGGGCGATCTCGACCAGACGCAGCCTATCGAGCCCCAGACTTTGACGGATCTGCGCGAGCTCCTGCTCGCCGATTCGGTCGCCGAAGACGAGCACGGACGGCGGGCCCTCGGTGAGCGGTGTAGTCGTGTCCTCTCCCGGCGAGATGATGCTCGCGGCGATGAGAACGGCATCACCCTCAGCGATAAGTATTGCGGACGCGACATCGCGCGGCTGCATCGCGCGGGCGCGGCTCACGATCTTGTCGAGGGCTGGAATCATGCTGTCGATCGGGCTGCGCGCAAGGTCGCCCTGATAGAGGCCGTAGAGCTCGCTGCCGTCGGGGCCGTAGACCGCGGCGTACTCGATGTTGAAATTTCTCACCAGGCTCGGACCCAGGTTGTCCTGGTGGTACGCCCAATCCACGTCGACGGTTTTGTGCAGATGCCGATAGGCGGCTCCCCAGTCGGCGTAGTCGACTGCGGTGCGTTTCAGCCATTCCTCCTTCTCTCGGATAAGGAGGCGGACGAACCTCTCGTTCTGCTCGAGGGCCTTCCGATCCTGAATGCGGCTGATGTCGACGACGAAGACGATGGCCAGGATGTATGCGAGGCACACTGCCGCCAGGATCAATTCGACGGTCTTGCGACCGAATCCGATGGTCAGGTGGGTTTTCGGCACTGCGCGGGCTCGTGGCGGGTCATTGGATCTCGATGAACGAAGAACCGGTTTGAGGCGACGGCGAGGTCATGCCGAGGGGGATGGTAAAGCAAGAGTTACTGCCTTTGCGCGCTTCGTGTTGATGGGCCGGAGCGCAATTGGAGTCCGTGGCCGATCTCAAGCTATCAAGAGAGGCGCAAGGGCGGGAACTGTCGCTTTCGACAGTGATCAGCGTGCGGAGTCATCCGTATAGTGGGATCATCTCCTTACTTCGAGGGTCTCTCAATGTCCGAGATTCCAGCACAGACAACCCCAAGCGGCGCGCCCTGCTTCCCGACGGCTGCGGTCATGGCTCCGGCACGGTTCAGCGGCACCGATGCGCGACCTCTCGACGAACTCATGGCGCTCGTGAAGTGGGCGCTCGAGCGCGAGGAAGATGCGGCGGCGACGATCTGCCGGCTCACGTATCGCATCGAGACGGACTCCGAGTTGGCGGTCACGGCGCGCAGCTATGCGACCGAGGTTCGCGAGTTCGCCACACGCCTCAGGAGGCTGCTCCCGCAGGACCAGCAGGCCGGCGCGCAGGAAGCGGACATCGGCCGCGTGTCGGATGGCGTCATCCAATCCTTGCCGCGCGAAAAGGCGGCCACCTTTCTCATCACCTTTCTCGTGCAGCACGCGGAAACCACCTCCGACGTGCTGCAGTCGGCGGGCGCCAAGCTCGGCTCGAGGGAAATGGACATGCTGTGGCGCAAGGCCGATCGCGAGCGGCGGAAGCTCGCGGGCTGGGTGCGGGCATTCGAAAGCCAGCTCGAGGCGCAACGTGAGGCCCGGCGTTGCGCCCCGAAGCCGGAAGCCCGGCAGCGCCAGTTCGTGATTTGGATGTGATCACGGGGTCCGCGATTGCACCGATGACCCTAATTGAACGGCGAAAAAATGCAAAGCGGTGAAAAGAACGATGTGCAAATATGACGTGCGCTGCACAAATAAATCCAAAAGAAACGATGCCTTGATGTCTCTGCTGGTTTATAGGGCAGCTGCATGGGAAATAACCCTTTGAAATATATCCATCAAAAAACATCTATCGAAATTTCCAATAGTAAATATCTCCTGCGGAGAAACAACTGATTTGTGACTTCTCCTGCAAATTTACACTTCCTAAAGCGCGCAGTTCCACCATCGATCCCGCCAGGATGATGTCGAAATCTACCGGACGCCACGACGAGGTCGCGAAAACACATGAACGAGTCTGAGCCCCCGGCACACCTTCCAGATCAAGCGCTGCCCGCGGAATCCGTCAGCGCGCAGGCGGCCGACCCTACATTGGCGCCGCTCCAAGCCGATCTCGCGTCCGACATGCTGGTCGGAGATGTGCTTGCGCAGGGCGATGCGGCGTACGACGCGGGCGACCTGCATGCCGCGCTCGTCTCGCTCTCGACCGATACGTTCGCCTATCTCGACGTTGCGCTCGATCACCTGACGGCCTCGGCGGATCTGTTCGATGTGCCCGGCATCGATTTCGACGACCTGCCTCACGACGACACGGTGGCATGAGGAGCAGCGTCAGCTCACCCACGACCGTGCGAGGGTTTCCAGTCCTGGCTTGTTTGGTACGTAGCGGAGTGCGTAATGTTGCAGCGAATGCCGGCTCGTAAGGATCTCGAGTCTCTGCTCGAACATCGCCACGATTTCATCGGCAAGCCGAAGCGCGAAAAGTCGCTCTGGGGTTATCTCACCTGGTCTTTCCTGCTTGCGCAGGGCACGGCGCTCTCGGGTCTCTTCAGCAGCCGCGCGGAAGCGTCGGAGCTCACGGGCAACTCCGGAAGCTTCGACGCGGGCTCCCGCTCGGGCGGGAGCGACGTCGGTGGCCGTACCGGTTACGGTGGCAGCCTCGCCGACGCCGAAGCGGCTGCTGCAGCTGCGGCGGGAACTGCCGGGACTGCGCCCATCGTTCAGACGGCATCTGGCGCCGAGGCGACCAAAACCATCGTCGTTTCCGCCGACGCCGACGCATCGTTCGGCGGACCCGGCGACGTGGTGTTCCTGTCGAGCCTCATCGACTCGCTTGGAGGGGGCGCTGGCCCCGGCTCGGGCGGTGGTCCTGGCGATGGAGGTGGGCCGAATTTCCCCGACATCTTCGTGCCGGTCATCCCCAACATCCTTGATCCGGTGATCCCGGTTGTCGGCCCCATCATCGCCCCCATCATCGATGTCGTGGCTCCCATTCTCGATCCGGTCCTCCCGGTGGTGGAGGAGATCATCGCAACGCTCGATCCGGTGCTCGATCCGGTCATCAACATCGTTGACGAGGTGACGGCGCCGCTCGTTCCTGTCGTCGAGGACATTGTCGACATCGTGACGCCCATCCTCGATCCGGTGATCGAGATCGCGGGGGATGTCATCGACCCGGTTCTCGACGCCGTGGGTCCGGTCGTGGATCCGCTGATCGAAGTGGTCGGCGAGGTCATCGATCCTGTTGCCGATATCGTAGAGACGGTCCTGGAGACCGCTGCTCCGTTGGTCGACCCGCTGGTGGATACCGTGGGCGACGTGGTCGAAGCCGTCGGCGATATCGCCGAACCGCTGATCGATGCCGTCGTGCCCGTTGTCGACGCGGTGCTGCCAGCACTCGACCCCGTTATCGATCTGGTCGAAACCGTGACGGCACCCGTCGCGGATGTCGTCGAGACCGTTCTGGATGCGGTCACGCCTGTTCTCGACCCTGTGCTCGAGCCGGTCGTCGACATTGTCTCCGATGTGACGGCACCGGTCATCGACATCGTCGAGACGGTGGTCGGCGCCGCGAACCCCGTGGTCGATCTCGTGACCGACGTTCTGGAGGATGTCGCCGCGCCCGTGACGGATGTCTTGGAACCGGTCGTTGGAGCCGCGACGCCGGTGGTGGAAGCGCTCGCGCCCGTGCTCGAACCCGTGGTGGATGTGGTCGAGGCGTTGACAGCGCCCGTGTCCGAGATCGTCGGCGACCTGGCGCCTGGTCTCGATCCGGTCATCGAGCCCGTGGCCGCCGTTGTGGATGAGGTCGTGGCGCCGGTGGGCGACATCGTGGAGACCGTGCTCGACGCAGCCGCTCCGGTCACCGAGTTGGCAACCGACCTTATCGGCGACGTGGTCGATGTTGCGGCGCCGGCACTCGTTGGGCTCACGGTCGTGCTGGACGATGCAACGGGTGTGTTGACGCCCGTGGTCGAAACCGTGGCGGACGTCGCGGGCGATGGTCTCGGCACGGTTCTTTCGGCTGTCGCGTCGGTCGCGCCGGCGGGCGATGAATCCCTGCTCGGGACTGTGTCGGATTTGACGGGTGGCCTCGACGATCTCCTCGGCGGGGCAACCGATGATACGTGCCTGCCGGGCCTAGAAGCCGTGACGGATCTTGTCGACAGCACGCCGTTGCAGCCGGTTACGGGAGCGCTCGAGACGGTCGCGGACGCTGGCCTCGATGTGTTCACGGCGTTGGCCGAGAGTGGCGACATCCTGCCCGGCATCGAACTGCCGCTTCTTGACGGTGGCTCGGGCGGGGGCGGCGAAGGCGGCGGCTATTCCAGCCTTTCGATCGCGCTTGGCGCCGATGTCGACGACGGCGGCGCGCCGGGCGTTGGTCTCAGCATCCTTCCGGGTGGTTCAGGCGAAGGCGGAGGGCTCAATCTCTCGCTCCTCGGCGGCGACCACGACAACAACAACGACAACGAGGTGCAACTCTCTTTGAACATCGGTTTTGGCGGCGGCGGTCACCTGTCGCTGTTCGGCAACCACGGACTTTGGTGACGCGGGAGCGACGATGCGGCGAGAGTTGAGAGAGGACGCGTGGAAGTCCGTACAGACGGGAGATGGGTGTGAGCGAGGCGGCGGTTCCGCTTGAAGCGGACGACGGAGGGGGGCTCGTAACTTCCTTGCGTTTGAGGCGGCGCGATACGGCGCGGCCGATGCAACCGAAAAAACCGGATGCGGCAGGCTCGCGCCCGGCCGGCAGCGACTCGCAGGAGGCGCCGGCGGACCCGATGCTCGAGTGGCGTCGAGTCGCCAAGCACACAATTCTGGTGGTGGCGCTGTTCTCGGTATTCGTCAATCTTCTGATGCTGACGATGCCGATCTATCTGTTCCAGATCTCCGACCGCGTGTTGACGAGCCGCAGCGTCGAGACGCTGATGATGCTGACGATCCTTTCGCTCGGCCTTCTGGTCGTGCTGGCGTTGCTGGACGTGCTGCGCAGGCAGGTGCTCGGCCGCCTCGCGACGCAGTTCGAGACCATTCTCGGCGGCCCGGTGCTGACCAGCATCATGTCCGTCTCGCGCGCGGCGGACGGCGGCAATACGCAAGTGCTGCGCAGCATGCATCAGGTCAAGAGCTTTCTGTCCGGCAGCGTCATGCTACTGCTGTTCGACGCGCCGCTGGCGCCCATTTATTTCGCCGCCGTCTTCCTCATTCATCCCGATCTCGGACTGGTGGCTGTCGGTGCCGGCGTTCTGCTGGTGGCCATCGCGGTGTTCAACCAGCGCGCAACGTCGGGTCCGCTCGGCGAAGCGAGCCTGCACGGCTCGCGTGCCGACACGCACGCGGATGCGCTCGCGCGCAACGCCCAGGTGATCAACGCGATGGGGATGCTCGACGAGAGCATCCAGCACTGGGGGCGCGAGCAGGCGCTCGCCTTGGAACGGCAAAGCACCGCGCTCGACCGCAACTTCTGGATCGGCGGCGCCTCGAAGTTCGGGCGGCTCGTCACGCAGATCGTCATCCTCGGCGTCGGAGCTTACCTCGCGCTCAGCGGCGAGCTGACGGGCGGCATGATGATCGCCGCGTCGATCATCGCGGGCCGTGCGCTGCAGCCGCTCGAAGGCATGATCGAAGGCTGGCGCAGCGTGGTCCAGACGCGTGCCGCCTATGCTCGCGTCAAATCCGCTGTCGAGAGCCTCAAGCACGAGCCCGTTCGCCTGCGCCTGCCGCGGCCCAAGGGGCGTCTCACAATCGACCGGATCCTCTATCTGCCGCCGGGCTCGAAGGAGCCGGTGCTGAATGGCGTGAGCTTCGATCTCGACGCGGGTGAATCGCTGGCCATCGTCGGGCCGTCGGGATCGGGCAAGTCGACGCTGGCGCGCATTCTCGTCGGGTGCCTCCATCCCACCGCCGGCAAGGTGCGGCTCGACGGGACGGAGCTGCGGCATTGGGATCGACGGCAGTTCGGTGAGTACACGGGCTACCTTCCGCAGGAGGTCGAGCTCTTTCCGGGTACCATCAAGGAGAACGTCTGCCGCATGCGCAGCGATCTCCCCGACGGCAAGATCTACGCGGCGGCGCAGTTCACCGATGTGCACGACATGATCACGCAGCTCACGAACGGGTACGAAACCGTGCTCGAGCGAACGGGCGCGCCGCTTTCGGGCGGGCAGAAGCAGCGCATCGCGCTGGCCCGGGCGTTCTTCGGCGAGCCAGCCGTCGTGGTGCTGGACGAGCCCAACTCCAACCTCGACGCGGCCGGCGAGCAGGCGCTCACCGACACATTGAAGCGCGCGAAGGAAAAGAAAGTGACGGTGATCGTCGTCACGCAGCGGCCTGCCGTGCTGCACAGCGTCGACAAGCTTCTCATCCTGCGCGCGGGCCGCGTGGAGGCGTTCGGTCCTCCGAACGAGATTCTGCATCGGCTCGTCAAACCCGGGCGGCCGGCGTCCCAGCAGGCCTCCGTCGCGGCAGTCGAAGGGTCGGTGGGCGCGCCTTCGGATGCGGGACGCGCAGCGGTTCCGGCAAAGCAAGGCAAGGTGTCATGAGTTCGCTCCCAACCGGCAAGCAGTGGTACCAGAACGTACCCCGCAACTCGCGGGGGCTGATCCTGGCCGGCGTCGGCGTGCTCGTGCTCTGGGGCATCGGTTTCGGCGCGTGGGCCGCGATGGCTCCGCTCGACGGCGCCATCGTTGCAGCGGGCCGCTTCGTCGCGACCGGCCAGAACAAGATGGTCCAGCATCTCGAGGGCGGAATCCTGCGAGAAACCCTGGTCAGCGAAGGCGAGCTGGTCGAGGCACAGCAGCCGCTCGTGCGCCTCGACACGACGGCGACGCGGGCAAAGCTGCGTCGCCTCGAGCTCAGGGAGTATCGCTTGAGCGCCATCCAGGCGCGTCTTGCCGCCGAGATCTCATCGCGCACCGTATTGGAGGTGCCTGCCGATCTCGCGGCGCTGATCGGCGACGCCGAGGTCAAGGCCATCGTCGATGGGCAGTCGGTCGAGCTCGCAGCCAAGCGCTCGCGTCTCGAAGCCGAGGAACTGGTCCTCAGGAAAGAGATTTCCGCGCTCGAAGAGAGCATCAACGGCTTCAAGGCGCAGGAGGTCTCGCTTCGGTCGCGCCTCGATACCTTCGATGACGAGCTCCGGGACAAGAACCTGCTCATGGAACGCCAGCTCGCGAGACGGTCGGAGGTCTATGCGCTGCAGCGTGCGCAGGCGGGCCTCGCCGGTGATCTCGGCGAGCTCGTGGGCCGGATCGCGGACGCACGCGAGCGTATCGCGCGGGCCGAGCAGCAGATCGTGCAGGTCCGCTCGGCGGCGGTTCAACAGTCGGTCGAGGACCTGCGCAAAGCGGAGGCGGATTACGACGACGTCGAGGAGCAGATCCGCGCTGCGCGCGACGTGGTGGAGCGCTCCGAAGTGCGCGCGCCCGTGCGCGGCATCGTCGTCAAGCTCAATTACAACACGGCCGGCGGTGTGATCGGTGCCGGCAATGTCATCCTAGAGCTGTTGCCTACCAACGACGGGCTCCTGATCGAGGCTCGCGTCAAGCCGGGCGATATCCTGCACATTCAGCGCGGGCAGCAAGCGCTGGTCAGGCTCTCGGCGCTCAATCAGCGTGTCACGCCGATGGTCGAAGGCGAGGTGGAGTATGTTTCCGCCGACTCTGTCCAGGAGCGCGAGGTCAATCCGGCTGCCGCCGGCGTGGATCGCGCCTCCTCATTCATCGTCAGGGTCAAGCTCGCCGAGGGTTCGACGCGGCACAATGCGGGTGATTTTCGCCCAACGCCCGGCATGCCGGCCGATATCTATATCAAGACGTCACAGCGCACGTTCTTCGAGTACATGATGCGGCCCCTGCGCGACAGTTTCTCACGCGCGTTCCGCGAGAGCTGAGCGGGCGTGTTCGGAGCGGGCAGCGCCAGTAGACGGCAGGCGAGCTTGCGCGTCAGGTTCCAGAGACGTCAATCAGCTGCTGGCTGATCGCCTTGGCGACCGCCTGCGTGGTGGTCGCGCAGTTGAGCTTCTCGCGCGCGGCATTGAGGTGGAAGCGAACCGTGCGCTCGCTGATGCCGAGGATCACGCTCGCCTCCCAGACCGTCTTGCCCGCGGCCTTCCATTTCAAGCAGTCGAGCTCGCGGGCGGAGACGATGAGATCGCGCTCGGCGTCGTGTCCGTTGATGCGCAGGATGTGGCTGTGGAAGTAGTTGCCGAGCACGCGGATGTCGCGCATTCCGCCGCGCTTGTGCTGGTCCCATGCGTCGGTGGTCATCGTGGCGCCGATGCCGATGAGCGCGGTCTCGGCGCCACGCGCGGTGAGCGGATAGGCGATGGAGCGCTCGTGCTCTTCGGGCGCGTCGACGTCCGCCGCCGGCGGTGACCACTCCGCGACGGCGGCGCCGCCGATGCGGTGCTCCTCCAGGAAGGCGCGGGCTATGCGCTTGCGGGTGACGAAGTGCCGGACGCTCGTGTCCGAATAGCAGCAATTCAACAGCGAGCCGTGCGGAGCCGCCAAATCGATGTTGAAGCCGAGGTAGGCGATCGAGGAGAAGCCGTAGAGATCCTTGGCGGCCTTGAGAAAGGCCACGCCCTCGGAGCGCTCACGGATTTCGAGGCTATGCCCCGCCAAGTGGTTAAAGATCGTCTCGAGCATCTTCACGCAGCCCAAGTCATTTCGGTCTCGACGGGAGGTGTTTCCTCAACTCGCAACACCCGTTCGGCGGGAATGGCGAACCGTACTGCACGGCAATGAGGCATCCCACCGGACCCTCTTCTTCTCGCTAATGAAACATTGCTTCAGCCGCAGCGCGCTCACTGTCACGTCACCAGCTTTCCGGAGGTGAAAAATGACGGGCTTTGGGCTGTCCGAAGCGTCAGTTTTTCTCCAAATCGCTCCGTGTCATGATCCCTCAAATCCGTGAACAGACCGTACGATTACGCTTTAAAATACAGAGGATAGATGCCATGAGACCGATCGCGATTGGCAAGTTCAGGAAACCGGAGAAACCCAACGGCACGTCGCCGCAGATCGGGAGGCTGTCACGCTGCGAGCCCCATCTGGAAAGCGACTGGGATGCCGCGATGGCGCGGCGCGTCATCGCAATCCGCCGCTGGCGCGGCATCGCGACCCTGCCTTGCAAGGTGACGCTTTCGGCGAGCCACCCGGCGACTCGGTAGACGCGAGTGCATAGCGGGGTGTTGGCTGTGGAGGCAGTCTGGAGCGAACTCGTCTCCACGAATTCCCTGATACCGGGCGATTTACTGGGAATTCCATCGTTTTTGCTCATTGGCGGCCCGCCGCATCGTCGAGAAGCCCCGTTGGCACAGCACTTTCCGAAGACAATTCCCTACTCATCAGAACAGGGAATTCTTGGACACGCTCCGTTACGGCTCGGGCAGCGATCAGGGAATCTGGAGGCGGGAAACAGGCAATTTGGCAGGAGGGAGGTTAGAAGCCTCGCAACGTTGTTGCCGTGTCGGAATGGTGCCGGTTGCGAGCCGCGCGATGAGGTCCTGTTCAGCCCTATGCTTCGAGATGACCGGCTTTTGGCAACCGTTGCCAGTGTTACGTCGGTTGCGAGGTCTTCGATTGACCAGCGCAGGGAGACGGGTGCGCATCTTTCACTCTGCCCAGCGATCTAGCCCTTGCCTGGGGGCGCCGCGTTCTCTAATTGGACCGCGCGCACCGCATCCAGAGCCACCAGCGCAGCCGCGACCTTGGCGCGCGCCTCGTCAATGTCGGCCATGACGAGGCAGTCGTTTCGATGGATCGCCGCCAGAAAGGCCGCGAGCACGGCAGGTGAGTTCGCCGCCAACTGCAGGAAGTGATCTCCGTTCGGCGCTCTGACGCCCGCGAACCAGTTTTTCACGGTCCGCTCATTGGCGCCTGTCCAGCGCGCCACCGTCTTGATTGAAGATGACTGCCCTCGAAGCGAAGCCCGCAACGCTGTTGAGACCAGTTTGGAAAACGACAAGGGCGTTCTGTGCTGTCGGCGTCCCGGAAAGACATTACCCGAATTTGGAAAGGATATTCCATTTTCTCCGCGCTTTACTGCCGAGCGAGTGCGCCTGCTATCGGCGCGATAGAAGATGGAGCGTCAGCGTGTGCGTAGTGGTGACGGGGCATTACGGAAGGTGAAGGACCGGCCAAATCGCGCGGCCGCCTATGTGCGGATGTCGACCGACCACCAGCGCTATTCCACACAGAATCAGTTGGAGACGATCCGCCGGTTTGCGGCGGCGCGGGATATCGAGATCGTCCGCGTCTACGAGGACGCAGGCAAGAGCGGGCTGAACCTAGAGGGACGCGACGCCTTTCAGCGCCTTCTCTCCGACGTCGAGCGTGGCACCGCCGATTTCTGCACAATACTCGTCTACGACGTGAGCCGGTGGGGCCGCTTCCAGAACGCCGATCACGGCGCTCACTTAGAATTCCTGTGCTCCCGTGCGGATATTGTCGTCCACTACTGCGCCGAGCAGTTCGAGAACGATGGCAGTGTCGGCTCAAACCTACTGAAAACGGTCAAGCGAGTTATGGCCGGTGAATACAGCCGCGGGCTATCTTTCGCTTGCTGGCAGGTGGGGGTAAAACTCGAAGTGAAGGATGAGAACGACGAGAAAGGTCGGACCAGCGGATGGCGACTTCAATTGCGGCGAGCGGCGCGCGCGTTTGCGCGGCCGTCATCGCAGCCCAGGTCCTGCTTCTTGGGCCATCGATCAGCCAGGAGAGGCCCAGAACGGCGCGACTTGCTCAGGCGACGCCGACCAAGCCCTCGCAGCCCCAGCCCGCCGAACCCCAGCCACAACCGCCGGAGCGCGGATGGGCGGTGCAATGCGCCAATCCGGGCGCGAAGCTTGCCTGCAAAGCAATGCAGACGATCGTCATAGCCAAGACCCGCCAATTGCTGCTCAGCGTGTCCGTAAGCCGGCCGGCGGACGGGAAGGACCTCGCCATGCTCGTGCATCTGCCGCATGGTCTTTTCAATCCGGCTGGCGTGACGATGGGCGTCGACGACACTTCTCCCGAAACGCTGCCAATCCAAACCTGCGACGCCCAAGGCTGTTACGCCGGCGCGCCGTTGACGTCGGCCAAGCTCATTGCGATGACCAAAGGTTCCAAGCTCAACATCGCCTTTCAAGATCTCAAGAAGCAGACGATCAAAGTGCCGGTGCCGCTGAAGGGCCTGGACGAAGCGCTGACGAAGCTGTGACGGATGCGCGACCGCCCCTGCTGCATCTGGCTCACCGGACTGCCCGCCGCGGGAAAGTCGACGGTCGCCGAGGCGCTCAAACAGGAGCTGCAGTCCGCCGGCGCGGCGTGCTGCGTGCTTGATGGCGATTGCGTGCGGGAAGGCCTCTGCCGCGATTTGGGCTACAGCGCGGCCGACAGGGCGGAGAACGTCCGGCGGATTAGCGAAGTCGCGCGGCTGATGGTCGACGCCGGCCTCATCGCCATCGTGTCTCTGATTTCGCCGTTCCGCAAGGACCGGCTTGCCGCGCGGGCGCGGTTTGCAGCGGGAACCTTTATCGAGGTCTACGTCGACACCCCGCTCGACGTCTGCGAGCGCCGCGACCCCAAGGCCCTCTATCGCAAAGCCCGCCTTGGCGACATTCCGGACTTCACCGGCGTCAGCTCCGCCTACGAGCCGCCCGAGCAGCCGGACGTCCGTCTCGTTCACGACCGCGCGACGCCCTACGACCATGTCGCTATGATCATCACGCATCTGCGGCAACATGGATTTATCGAGAGCACCTAGAACTTGGCGCCGACCTTCAGACCGCCAGCGTGCATCTCGCTGTCGTCGGCGAAGCGGCCTTCATAGTTGAGTTTGACGTCGAGGCCGTCGACGGTCATCAGGTCGACGCCCGCACCGACATCCAGGTAGGCGTCGTCGAAGCGCGATGTGACCGTAAAGGGTTGGACGCCGGCCGGAGCCGCCAGGAAACTCGACGTCAAGGCGAAGTCGGCGTCGTTGAGCACGGTGAAGCCCATGCGAAGGTAGGGTCGAACGACGGATCCGTCGGCCGACCGCGATTCGCCGCCGATCTCCAGCGCCGGGCTCGCGCTCAGCACCCAGTCGTCGCGGCCCTCTACGGCGAGGTTCGCCGCTCCCCCGCCCGTCTCCGCGAAATCGCCGTAGTCGATGTACGTCGCGTTGAGGTCGACCATCGGTCTCATGTACCAGCCGCCCTGGTCGAACAGGTAGCCGAGGCGCGTGTGCGCGCCGCCGAACGCGATCTCGTGCTCGCCGTGCGCCGAGCCGATGCCTGCAAGGCCGATGAAGCGGTTGGTGTTAAACCAGCCATAGCCACCAAATGCTGCCGCAGCGAGGCTCGCACCGCCCCAATGGGTCTTAAGCACCACGGCGCCCTCGACGCGGTCGCCCTCGGACGACGCGCTATTGTTGGTGTCGATGTCCGAGCGCTCGTAGGACGCGGCGGCACCCAGGCGCCAATTGCCTGGCAGCGCGACTTGCACGCCGCCCGCAATGCTCCAAGCCTCCTCGCTGCCGCCAACGTTCGTGTTGGTGCGGTCCCAGTCGAACGCGCGTCCGCCGACCTTCGCCCAGTAGCACTCGCCCTCGGAGACAACCGCTGGCTGCCCCCCAGCGGTCGGGCAGCTCATGACGCTGTTCATGAAGGAGAGGCTTGATAGCACCGTGTCCTTCACGTGCGCGAGGTAGTGTTCGGGATGCAGGCGGTCGAGCGCGGCGACCATGGCCGCCTCGTCGGGCAGCAGCTTCAGGGCGTCGATCAAAGCTTGCAGCGGCGGAGGCGCGCCCGCCGTGGTTACGGCGTCGATATAGGCGGCGGTGGCCTGCTGGTTGGGCGTCAGCGGTCCGGACAGCAGGTTCGCGAGCAGTGTCGGCTGCCAGTTCAAGACGAGCTGCGTGCCGTCGCCAAGAGACAGGAAGAAGTCGACAATTGGTGTGTCGACGGCGGTGGCGCTATTAGTGACCGCGCCCGCCGCGTCGGCGATGACCGCCGAACCCGAGGGCCCCGTCAGGCTGATGATGTGGGGTGCCACCAGACCAGCGAAGTTCGCCGTGCCAGTGATGGTGACAAGGTCATTGCTGGCGCCGTTAAGGTCGACGGTGAAGACACCGGAGGCTGTCTGCACGAGGCTGCCGGTTAGCGCCGTCGTCTGCACGGTACCGACTCCGCCGGGGTTCAGGTTGCCGGCGTTGGTCAGCGTGTTGGCGGCGCCGAGGTTCACCGTCGCACCGGCGTTGAATACGCCGGTCGCGCGGTTGAAGAAGGCGTTGACGCCGGCGCCGAGGTTGACGTCGCCGGAGATCACATTGTAGTTGTGGACCGTCTCGTTGCCGAGCCCGCCGTGAACGGCGAAAACGCCGCCCGAGAGCGCAGCGTAGTTCTTCAACGTGTTGGTCGCGCCGGCGTAGAACTCGACGCCATCATTGGCGCCGAAAACGTCTCCGCTTCTCAGCGTGATGTCGATATTGGCGGCCGACCGGCCAACCACAGCGTCGGCCAAGTTCGACGTGATATCCCCGGTGCTGTCGACGGTGATGGCGCCGGTGGAGGACCGGGCATAGATGCCGTCCGAGCCTGCCTGGATGCCGTTGACGCCGCCGACATTGGTCACCGAGATGGCGCCGGCGCCGAAGTTGCGCGTGAAGATGCCAGAACCGGACGTTGACGTAATGTCGCCCGTGCTGTCGACGGTGACGGCGCCGGTGGACGACTGGGCTAGGATACCGTCGGCGTTAGCCTGGATGTCACCGGCGCTGGCCACCGAGACGGTGCCCGCGCCCACGCCGTAGTTGAACGCGAGAATGCCCCGAGCGTTGTCCGACGTGACATCCCCGGCGCTATCGACGGTGACGGCGCCGGTGGAGGACCGGGCATAGATGCCCTCGAAGTTCGCCTGGATGCCGTTGACGCCCCCGGCATTGGTCACCGAGACGGCGCCCGCGCCGGAACTGCGCGCGTAGAAGCCCCGGCCGTTGGTCGACGTGATATCCCCGGTGCTGTCGATGGTGATGGCGCCGGCGGAGGACTGGGCGAAGATGCCGTCCGAGGCTGCCTGGATGCCGTTGACGCTGCCGGCATTGGTCACCGAGACGGCGCCCGCGCCGAAGTTGCGCGTGAAGATGCCAGAGCCGGACGTCGAAGTAATATCGCCTGTGCTGTCGACAGTGACGGCGCCGGTGGACGACTGGGCAAGGATGCCGTCGGCGTTAGCCTGAATGTCACCGGCGCTGGTCACCGAGACGGTGCCCGCGCCCACGCCGTAGTTGAACGCGAGAATGCCCCAAGAATTGTCCGACGTGATATCCCCTGTGCTGTCGACGGTGACGGCGCCGGTGGAGGACCGGGCATAGATGCCGTAAGAGGCTGCCTGGATGCCGCTGGCGCCGCCGGCGCTGGTCACCGAGACGGCGTTGGCCCCAAAATTGGCGGCGAAAATTCCGCGAGAATTGTCTGACGTGATATCCCCTGTGCTGTCGACGGTGACGGCGCCAGTGGAGGACCGGGCATAGATGCCGTCCGAGGCTGCCTGGATGCCATTGACGCCGCCGACACTGGTCACCGAGACGGTGGTGCCGGCGCCAAAGCTGCGCGCGTAAATGCCCCGAGCGTTGTTGGCGGTAATGTCTCCAGTACTGTCGACGGTGATCGCGCCGGTGGAGGACTGGGCGAAGATGCCGTCTGCTCCTGCTCCGGTCGTTACAATGCCGTAGGGCGTGACGTCGATGATGATCGTGATCGCGCCAACGGACGTGAAGTTGATGCCGTCCACGCCGGACGCTGGCGCGATGTTGGCCGTGAGATTATTGACATTTAAGGTGTCGACGGGCGGGCTCGTGAAGTCGGGCGTTCCGCCCTGGTTGGTAATCCCGTCTGACTGATCGCCCTGGCAGGTCGCGACATTGACCGCCGTCGTGCACGGATCAGGGCCTGCGTCGGCGCGGCGACCATACCCAAAAAACATGGCTCCGGCCGTGACCGTGCCGAGCAGCGCCTGGCGCCATCGCGCGGTCGATTCAAAGTTGGACGAACCTTGACCTGCGTCGGCCGCATAATTGTAGACCGATGGGGGCGTGTGCTGGCTAGCGAAACCAAAAGCACCAGAGGGCTTGACCCGGTGCAGACTGCCTCGTTGAACTCGACGCACTATACGCTGAACCATGCGAGCCCCACTCGCCGCCCGCCTCCACATTCGAAGAGGTTGACGCAATACTAATCGCAGTATGCCTCCTACCTAGCAGGCCGCGCGTAGGTCTGACATCGTGCCAAGGCGCGGCGTCAATTCTGAATCATGTTTGGGGACCGCCGTGCTGTTTCCGCCACAGCCGAGAGGAAAGGCGTGAGGTACTGAGAGCGAAAGAGTCTGCGCATGAAGGAACTGAGCGACGCATCGGCAGCCGATGACGCGGCCACCGCCACGCCCGAGCCGTCTGCTCTGAGCGAACCGCGGCCCGATGCGCTTGCCGCGGCGCAACAGCGGCCCGCCAACATCTCATGCACGCGCGGCCTTCCCGACTGGCTCCTGCGCAACCAAGTGAGCCTAGTATTCACCTCCTATCAGACAGGCAGGCTTTATCTCGTTGGCATCAACGACAAGGGCCAGGTTTCCTTTCACGAGCGCTTTCTCGCTCGCGCCATGGGGCTGTGGGCAGAGCCGCAGCGCCTTATCGTCTCGACCCTGTTCCAGGTCTGGCGCTTTGAAAACATCTTGGGCCCTAACCAGCCCGCAGGGGCTCCCGATCGCCATTACGCGCCGCGGGTTGCGCACACCACGGGTGATCTCGACATTCACGACATCTCGGTGATGGCGGACGGCCGCATCGTGTTTGTCAACTCGCTCTTTTCTTGTCTTGCGACCTTGAGCCCGGTGCATTCGTTTCGTGTCTATTGGAAGCCGCCGTTCATTTCCAAGCTCGCGGCGGAGGACCGCTGCCACTTGAACGGCCTTGCGATGAAAGACGGTGCTCCCGCTTATGTCACCGCGACGAGCCGCAGCGACGTCGTCAACGGCTGGCGCAACCGCCGCGCGGAGGGCGGCTGCATCATCGACGTCGGGACCAGCGCCGTCGTCACCGAGAAGCTGTCGATGCCGCATTCGCCGCGCTGGTTCAACGACCGCCTGTGGGTCTTGAACTCCGGAACCGGCCACTTGGGAACCGTCAATCTTGAGACCGGCGCCTTCGAGCCGCGCGCGTTCTGTCCCGGATTTTTGCGGGGCCTTGCCTTTCACAACGGCCACGCCATCGTCGGGCTCTCTCTGCCGCGCGATAGATCGTTCGCCGGGCTCGCGCTCGACAACGAGCTGAAGATGCGCGACGCCGACCCTTGGTGCGGCGTGCAGATCGTCAATCTTGCAAGCGGCGATATCGTCGAGTGGATCAAGCTAGAGGGCGCCGTGACGGAATTGATGGACGTGGCAGTCTTGCCGGGAGTGCGCTGGCCCGTCGCGACGGGCTTCTTGAATGAGGAGATCCATAAGCTCTATACGTTCGAGACGTGAAACGCACGTCAGGTCCGCTGTCACAACTGCTGCGGACGCAAGACTACCGGATCGCGATGTGGTGTTGGGTCAATAGCTGTCATTGTCGGCTTTCGCGGTCGGGGCGCTGGCGTATCTGGGACCTCACGTCCGCTTGCGCGCGAACAGCCGCCATCACTTCGCGCCTGCCGACCGCCGCCGATGGCCCATCACTGCCACCGGCAATCTGACGGCTCGGTCCCAATAGCGGAAATGGCCGGCCGCGTGATCGGCGAGGTCAAGACCGTCGCCGACCACGTCTGCTAATTAGGGTATCGCGTCAGATGTCGATCTTCTCCGCGATCTCGATCGCGTCGTCGACCTCAATGCCGAGATAGCGCACCGTACTCTCGATTTTAGAATGTCCGAGCAAGAGCTGAACGGCCCGAAGGTTGCCCGTTCTCCGGTAGATCAACACCGCCTTCGTGCGCCGCAGGGAGTGCGTGCCGAACTTGGCCGGGTCGAGACCGATACTTGCAACCCATTCCAAGACGAGCCGTGCGTATTGACGTGTGGTCAGCCCGCGATCCGAATTGCTTCGGCCAGCGAACAGACACTGTCCCGCCTTCCTTCCTGTCAGCCTGAGGTAATCGTCGATCGCTTGTCGCGTTTGGTCGGTCAACTCGAAACGGACTGGCCTGCCCGTCTTCTTCTGGCGGATCGTCGCCCGATCCATGGCGTAGCCGCTCGGCGCGACATCGTCGACGCGGACGGCTACCACGTCACAGCCGCGCAGCTTGCTGTCGATGGCCAGGTTGAAGAGAGCCAAATCCCGCTTCTTGCCCTCTATCTGTAGCTTCGTCCGGATAGACCAGACGTGGCTCGGCCGCAGTGGCGGCTTGGCGCCGACGAGCTTGCCCTTGTTCCAGGGAATGCGGGAGAGCTTGGCAACCGGCCCGTCAACAGCAGGTGAAGTGGGATGGCCTTCCATGATTTGTCTCCTTGGTTGAGAGACAAACCAGCATGCGCCTTCGTCCGTCTAAGCTGCGGATCTCATGACCGGTTCCGGCGTCCTTCTTCCATACGATGGTTAGCGCCCGTCGATTTTGACCCGAAGCGGACATGCTGGCCTCATTCGGCCACGTCTGCTAGCCGGACAGCAGCGGAGCTCTCGCAGATGGGCGGCGATAGCGGGCTGTGCGGGGCGAAATCGCCGCTCCCTTCACGACCGCATAGATCGCCGGAATGACGACGAGAGTCAGGATGGCCGATGACACCATCCCGCCGACCATCGGCACGGCTATGCGCTGCATGACCTCCGAGCCGGTGCCGTGGCTCCATAAGATCGGTAGCAGGCCGGCCATGATGGCGACGACGGTCATCATCTTCGGCCGGACACGCTCGACCGCGCCTTCCATGATCGCGGCGTGAAGGTCATTGCGGGTAAAGGGCCGCCCCTCACGCTCGGCGAGTTTCTTTCGGTCGGCAAGCGCATGGTCGAGGTAGATCAGCATGATGACGCCCGTCTCGGCCGCGACGCCCGCGAGGGCTATGAAGCCGACGGCGACGGCGACCGACAGATTGAACCCGAGCCACCACATGAGCCACAGCCCGCCGACAAGGGCGAAGGGCAGTGAGAGCATGACGATCAGCGTCTCGGTCATGCGCCGGAAGTTGAGATAGAGCAGCAGGAGAATGATGAGCAGGGTCAGCGGCACTACGATCACCAGGCGTTGCTTTGCGCGCTCGTAGTATTCGAACTGGCCGCTCCACACCGCGTAGTAGCCGGTCGGAAACTTGACCGTGTCGGACACGGCGCGGCGCGCATCCGCGACATAGCTGCCAAGATCCCGGTCGCGGGCATCGACGAAGATATAGGCTGCGAGCTGCGCGTTCTCCGTCCGGATCGAGGCTGGTCCCTGAGTTCGCTTGATACTGGCGACCTCACCGAGCGGGATCGACGCCCCATTGGCCAAAGGAACCAGCACCTCGCGCGCCATGACCTCGGGGTCCGACCGCATGTCGCGCGGGTACCTCAGGCTGACCGCATAGCGTTCTCGGCCTTCGACGGTCGTCGTTATGGTCTCGGCACCGATCGCGGACGCGATGACCTGCTGCACGTCGCCGATTTTTAGCCCGTAGCGTGCAAGCTGCGAGCGGTCCGGTTCGATCTCAAGGTAGTATCCGCCGATGATGCGTTCCGCGAAGGCGCTTGCCGTGCCAGGCACGGTCTTGATCGCGGCCTCGATCTCCCGGGCGAGGCCCTCGATCACCTTTAGATCGCGGCCGATCACTTTGACGCCGACTGGCGTGCGGATGCCCGTCGCCAGCATGTCGATGCGAGCCTTGATGGGCATGGTCCACGCGTTCGAGACGCCCGGAAACTGCAGCGCTTTATCCATCTCGTTGATGAGCTTGTCGACGGTCATCCCGGGCCGCCACTCGCTTTCCGGCTTGAGATTGATGACGGTCTCGAACATCTCGGTCGGAGCCGGGTCGGTGGCCGTCGCGGCCCGCCCCGCCTTGCCCCAAACGCTCGCCACCTCGGGGAACGACTTGATGATCTTGTTCTGCGTCTGGAGCAGCTCGGCGGCCTTGGTGACCGACAGACCCGGCAACGTCGTCGGCATGTAGAACAGGGTGCCTTCGTTGAGGTTCGGCATGAATTCCGAGCCGAGCTTGGTTGCAGGCCACACGCTGATCGCGAGCACTGCCAACGCGAGCACAATGGTAAGGCCCTGGGCCTTGAGCACACCCTTGATGATGGGCCGGTAGATCCAGATCAGGAACCGGTTCACGGGGTTCCTGTGCTCGGGCACGATGCGCCCGCGCACGAACAGCACCATCAGCGCCGGAACGACAGTGACCGAGAGCAGTGCGGCGGCCGCCATAGCAAAGGTCTTCGTAAATGCCAGCGGATGGAAGAGCCGGCCTTCCTGTGCCTCGAGGGCGAAGATCGGCAGAAAGGAGACGGTGATGATGAGCAGCGAGAAGAAGAGCGCCGGACCGACCTCGCTTGCAGCCTCGATCAGAACCTCGGCTCGCGGCTTCTCCGGTGGCGCGCGTTCGAGGTGCTTGTGGGCGTTCTCGATCATCACAATGGCTGCATCGACCATGGCGCCGATGGCGATGGCGATGCCGCCGAGGCTCATGATGTTCGACGACAGTCCGAGCGCGTGCATGCAGATGTAGGCGATGAGGATGCCGAGCGGCAGCGTGATGATGGCGACGAGGGCACTGCGGGCGTGCAGCAGGAACACGACGCACACGAGAGCGACGATGAGGCTTTCCTCCACCAGTGTGGTCTTCAGCGTCGCGATAGCGCGATTGATCAGCTCCGAGCGATCATAGACCGGGACGATCTCGGTTCCCTCCGGCAGGCTGCCCTTGATGTCGGCGAGCTTGGATTTGACGTTCTCGATGACCGAAAGCGCGTTCTGGCCGTAACGCTGAACGGCAATGCCGGAGACGACCTCGCCTTCGCCGTTGAACTCCGTGATGCCGCGCCTCTCGTCAGGCGCGAGCTCGACGCGAGCCACATCGCGCAGCAGGACAGGTGTGCCGTTCTCGGCCTTTAGGACGATCGCCTCCAGGTCTTGCGTGCCTCGCAAGTATCCGCGGCCGCGCACCATGAACTCGGTCTCGGCCAGTTCGACGACCCGGCCGCCGACATCCATGTTGGATTGCCGGATTGCGTCTCGCACTGCCATCAGCGGAATGCCGAACGCCTTCAAGCGGCGCGGATCGACGATGACCGAATACTGGCGTACGAAGCCGCCAACGCTCGCCACCTCGGCCACACCCTCGGCCTTGGCAACGCCGAAGCGCACCTGCCAATCCTGTGTCGAGCGCAGCTCGGCCAGCGTCCGCTTCGCCGCCATGACGGCGTACTGATAGACCCAGCCCACGCCGGTCGCATCAGGGCCGAGCGTCGGCGTCACGCCAGCCGGCAAGTTGCGGGCTGCGGCCGATAGATATTCGAGAACACGCGATCGCGCCCAGTAGATGTCCGTGCCGTCCTCGAAGATCACGTAGACGAACGACACGCCGAAGAACGAGAAGCCGCGCACGACGCGGGACTTGGGCACCGACAGCATGGCGGTCGATAGCGGAAACGTAACCTGATCCTCGATGACCTGAGGCGCCTGCCCCGCGTACTCGGTGTAGATGATGACCTGGGTATCGGAGAGATCGGGGATCGCATCGAGTGGTACATGCCTGACGGCATAGATCCCGGCGGCGACGACGAACACCACGCCGATGAGGATCAGCATGAGATTGGTCGCCGACCAGCGGATGAGACGGGCAATCATGGCGACGCCTCCTTGTTGGCCGGTTGCCGATCATCGGCCGTGAACGCCGACAGCGCAGACTTGAGATTGCTTTCCGCATCGATCAGGAAGTTGGCCGAGACGACGACACTCTCGCCGGCGGCAAGTCCGTCGGAGATCTCGATCATGCCGTGACCGCGCCTGCCGAGCTTCACGGCGCGCGGCTCGAAACGGCCTTCGCCCTTGGCGACGAGCACGACCTGCCGGCTGCCGCTGTCGATGACCGACTGCTCCGGCACCGCCAATCGTGGCGCTTCACCCGAGCCGGCGTCGATCTCGACGTCGGCATACATCTCGTGCTTGACTCGATGGTCCGGATTCTTGATCTCGATGCGAACCGACGCGGTTCGCGTCTCCTTGTCGAGCTCGTGCAGGATGAACGTGACCTTGCCGTCGAACGTCTCGCCGGGCAGCGCCTTGAAGCGCACCTTGGCAGTGTCGCCGATCTTGATGCCGGCCAAGTCCTGCTCGGCAACGCTGGCGATGACCCAGATGCTGGAAAGGTCGACGAGCCGATAGAGCGGCTCGCCCATGCGCATCATCATGCCTTCGACGACGTTCTTTTCCATGACGACGCCGGACGCGGGCGAGGGATAGTCGAAAGCGGGCTCGATCTCCTTTGCTTGCTTCGCCTCTGCAATCGCCTGCGGCGGAATTTCGAGAATTCGCAGCTTCTGCTCGGCGCCGATCACGCCAGCAATGGCACTCGATTTTGCTTCCACGAGCGCGCGCAGAAAATCCGGGCTGTAGACCCGGAACAGCGGGTCTCCAGCCTTCACGTGCTTGCCCTTCTCGCTGACGTACAGTTTCTCGATAAAGGCATCGGCGCGCAGGGATATGACCCGCAGGGTGCGCTCGTCGGGCTTGGCGATGCCCGGGGAACGGACTGGTTGCGCAAACGAGACGCGACGCGCTTCCTCGGTGCGGACGCCGGCGCGCTGGACCTTGTCGAGGCTCACTCTGACCGTCGTGCCGCCAGCATCCTCGCCCTCGTAGACGGGGATGTAGTCCATCCCCATCCAGTCCTTCTTCGGTACCGGGGATGTGTCCGGCAGTCCCATGGGGTTGCGGTAGTAGAGCGGCTTGCGTTCGGATTGAGCCTGCTGCGTATGCGCCGGCTCCGAGCCTGCGAACCCCTTCTCCTCATCCTCGTAGACGGGCACGAAGTCGCGCCCATCGGCCGTCTTGGACGCAGTCGGCGAATAGTCCGCCGTGCCGTCGGGGTGCTTCCAGTAGAGCACTTTGCGGTCCGCAGGAGGCGCCGGTTCTTGAGGCGCCATTGTGCGAGACGCCAAGCCCGGCCACGTGCCGGTGCCGGCGCGATAGCCGACAGCAGCGCTGGCGAGAACGGCCGCAATGGCCGCCCCCGCGAGGAGCGATCTGTTCATGGACGCGCCCCTCAGTCCTTGGCCGTAAGAACGACGCTGCCTTGGACGGTCTCAGGCTCGCCCGGAACCTTGGCCTGCAGCTTGAGCGCCCAGCGACCTGCCATGGTGATGTTGGCCTGAAAGCGGTAGACGCCAGGCTCGCTCGAGAGCATCGGCTCGTGCTTGGCTTCCATCTCATCCATGCTGTCGGGCGACATATCGAGGCGCGTGCGGAAAACGACGGCGCCTGGCATTGATTTGCCCGTGCGCTTGTCGATGAGCCGGATGGCCAGCTCCGATCCCGGGCCGTTCTTGATTTCGGCGCTGACGGCCTGGAACTCGTAGTCCGCGGCGCCCGCAAGGGCGGCATGCGCGTTGGCGATCACGAGCCCTGCAAGGGCCGCGATGCGAGAATACTTTCCGATCATGATGATCAGCCTTCTTCCAAGATGTGAATGCGCGCACGGACGTGCGCATGGAGCCGCGCGCAAGGCGGGTGGCCCTGCGGCAGACGCATGTCGATCGCGTTCAGGCTCGGGGAGGAGGCAAGGGAGGTCGTAGGTGGACGACGTCAAACCGCATCGAGGCAGGAACCGACGGACGCGGCATGACGCTAAAGGCTAGCTCGTAGGCTCGCGGTAGATCACCGACTGCGTTGGAGCACTTGATCTGACAGGCATCAGGTGTGCACGCACCGATCTTGCATTTCGGGCACTGCTCTTTGTCGTGCTCTAGCGGAGCGGGCTGGTCTGCCTTCATGCCATGGCAGTCGGGCATATCGGCGTTGACCAGGCTCTCGGTTACAGTCGGAGTAGCGTGGTGGGGTGCGGCCGCAATGGAAACGGCTGGTGCCACCGCGACGCATAGCGCCACGAGACCCCCGAGGTATCGCCGCAACCTGAGCATTCGACTTGCCATGTCCCAGGCTATCGGGAGGACCCTGCCGCGGTCAATGCGTCACGCGTAGAGCACTAACGACGGCCCGGCACACCTAAACGGACCTCAATCCCGTGATGGGCACTATCTGCTCTTGGCCCATCACGGACATGGCGGTCTAAGCGGGTTCGTCCCATCAGCGGAAGTGTTGCGATGATCGTTCATTATCCGGCAGAGCAGACTAACTATGTCTGCTTGCGGCTGAGGAGCTGTCGGCAGTGTTGACCATATCGAGTAGCAAGAAGCCCGTCGGCAGAGTTGGGCGCGTGCATGCAGCTTACAGGCGTTGCGTCTTACATCGGCCCGGCAACCACGGGCACATCACACGGGCGACACGTCGACGGCGGGATGTGCAAGGAGCCGATGTCCGCCGACGGTCTAAGCCCGTCCGGGAACGGATACATCCGGATACATTTCCGGATACATTTGGAAAAATCGTCGGCGTAACCTGTTGATTTTGTTTTGTTTCTGTTGGCTGGGGGACTAGGATTCGAACCTAGACAGGCAGAGTCAGAGTATGTTCCGACGGTCTTTTAGCACTACGCTCTACTTCGCAGTATTGCGAAAAACATCATAAAATCAGCATCTTGATTGCGCGCCGCCTCGCGGCTATTTTCGGCATATCTCACTCACCGGTACGCCCGGAGTACGCCCGTTTGGGGAGGATGCCGTGAAGGTCACCTACGCTCGCATCACCAAAACCGCCATCGAACGGCTCGGTCCCAACGAGGTCATTCGCGATACGGATGCGAAAGGCTTTGGTGCGCGTTCACGGGCCAAGGTGGTCACCTACTTCGTCGAGAAGAAGGTGCGAGGCAAACGGCAGTGGGTCACGATCGGACGCCACGGCTCACCCTGGACTGCTGAAACCGCACGCAAGAAAGCCAGCGGTCTCCTGATCGAGATGGCCGGGGGAGGTGATCCCGTCGAACGGCTCCGCCATGAACGCGAAGCATTGACCTTGGAAGAAGCACACGAGCTGTTCATGGAGCAGCACGGCCCAAAGCTCAAGCCGCGCACCAGGACGGAATACCAACGGCTGCTGGACAAGGTGATCATACCCCGCCTCGGCAAGCGGCAACTTCACAAGATCACGCGTGCCGACGTTGCACAGTTCCACGCCGAGCTGTCCTCGGTGCCAGGACGTGCAAACTTCGTGCTGTCGGTTCTGTCCAAGCTGTTCAGCTGGGCGCAAGACACTGGCGTCGATGACCGCGAGGTCAACCCGTGCCTACGCGTCAGCAAGTACCGCCTAAGCAAGCGGGAGCGCTACCTTACCCGCGAGGAATATGCGCTGATTGCTGCTACGCTCACGGCGTTGGAAGGCGAGGGCAAGATCACCGCCTCAAGCGCTTTTGCCATCCGTCTGCTCATGCTGACTGGCGCACGCCTGAACGAGATACTCACGCTTCAATGGTCCTTTGTCAGGGCGGACATGAAGAGCCTGTTCCTGCCGGACAGCAAGACAGGCGAGAAGATCATCCGGCTTAGCGATGAAGCGTTGGTCGTTCTCAAAGCAATCCCGAAAGTTGAAGGCAACTCGTACGTCATCACCGGCCACCTTCACGGCTCACATCTGACGAACCTTCATAAGGCTTGGTACTTGGTCTGTGAGACCGCAAAGCTAGAGGGAGTGCGCATTCACGACCTGCGGCATTCGTTTGCCAGCATGGCGGCCGATTCTGGCGCTTCACTCCCGATGATTGGCGGGCTGCTCGGGCACGCCGACCCGCAGACGACGGCACGCTACGTTCACTTGGTCGATAAGCGGCTTCACGAACTGAACGGCACAGTCGGAGCCGCAATTAGCGCTGCGATGACAGGCAAGACAAAGGCCAGGAAAGACAAGCGGAGAGCTGCCACAGGCTGATGATCGACGCCCTATAAGGGCAACGCTGGCTGTGAAAGATCGGCGATCATCCTGCGAGCCGTACGATCCAACGCCGGCAGATGGTTGACCAGAACATCCCAGAGAATGTCGAGATCAATTCGGAAGTACTCGTGCCGAAGTCGATGCCCCATGGTGACGATACTTTTCCAGGGTATCTCCGGGTATCGGTTGAGAAGGTCAGGCGGAAGGTTGTTACAGGCTTCTGCGATGATCAGAACGCCGTGCTGACAAGCCATACGAAACGCCCAATCACTGGACAACTCCTCAAGCTTTCGCCCTTTGACCAGCCGCGTCAGGTTAGCGCTGGCTTCTGTCATGTCCTGTAGCCGGGGCAGTGGCGACCGGATCACAAATTAGAAAACCTTGATCGCCGTTTTTTCGATTGTCTCACGGAGCGCAGGGTGCAAGGCGGTGCGCGTACAGAGATCGACGTCGGTACCTAAGGTCTCCTCGAGAAGGAATTCGAGGTTGGTGAACTCAATCAACCCAACGTGCTTAGTCGGGTCACGATCCACAAAGATGTCGATGTCGGAAGTGGGCTTGGCATCATCGCGAGCTGTAGAGCCAAAGATATACAGGGCCGCCGCACCTAAAGACCTGATCGCAGGCTCGATGGTCTTGATTAGCTCGATGGCACGGTCACGTCTCATGGGTGCTCAATTAATACAGCAATTACAGGGCTTTTTCAACGTCCTTGCGATGTTGGGGTTCTAACTCAGCTCGGCGGCGAGATCGCCAAAGCGTTGAGCGGTGAACGCCAAGCTCTGCTGCAACCTTCGCCAACGAGAACTCTTTGTCACGCAACAGCGCGGCTTGATCAGCCTTTGTGACGACGCCGGCAAGTGCGTAGGGGGAAATCTTCCGCTTGGCGCCACCGCGACGGCCGCGCGCTCGGGCTGAATTCAGCCCGGCCTTAGTACGTTCGGAAATCAAGTCTCGCTCAAACTCGGCGAGCGCAGCGAAGATGCCGAACGTGAGCTTGCCGTTTGGCGTCGTTGTGTCGATGTTGGCGCCTTGTCCTGTCAGGACGATGAATGCGACGCCCTGGTCTTGCAGCTCTCGAACCGTATTGATCAGGTGGCGAAAGTTGCGGCCGAGCCGGTCGAGTTTCCAAACTAGGAGGGTATCTCCCTTGCGGAGAGCCTTGAGGCAGGCGTCAAGACCGGGACGGTTGTCGTTTCTGCCGGAAGACTTGTCGTCGTAGATGTTCTCGCGTCTGACGCCGGCATCAAGCAGGGCATCAAATTGAAGGTCGAGGTTCTGGTCAGCCGTCGAGACGCGGGCGTATCCGATTTTCACTCTTCACACTTTCATCGTGCGAGGAGGATGCCATGACGATGCCCTCAGGGCGATGAATACAATCGGATGCCGTTCAGGTCGCGATGAGGGTAGTTGCGGTTCTGCACACTCGACCGTTACCGCATCATGATAATGCAACGTCTTTACGCGACATCAGCTGGATGGATCAGCCGCGGATTTCCGCGCAGCGTGTTCCACGGCTCCACACGTTGCATGAATGACCGTTTGTGCAACGTTAGGGCAGGGTCCCTCAGACGTGCAGCTGTGATATGGGCACAGCTTCTTGGCCGGTTGGCGCGGCGCTAGTCACCAACATTCCAAGGGGGTTACCTGTGGATGTGGCAGTCTGGTTACTTGCCGGAAACCCAAGTTGGGTTATGGTCCTGCCAGTCGCAGCAGCAACGGTGCCATCTTGTCCACGCTCGCCATAAGAGCGCGTCCAACGCCCACCAGCACGGTGGGTCGGGGTCGTGCTGTCAAAGAAACAATGACGCCCAAGCTGTTGCAGTGGTCAAACAACCAGATCAGCGTGTCACTTGGAGATAGTTCGGAGCTTTGCGGGGGGTGGCCATCGCCGACTGTAATCGTGTCTGATGGCGGGTATGGGGTGCTGGGTTTCGAGGGCGACACCTCGGACCATCTTGACCTCCCGCATTGGTACGAGCCGCACATAGCGGCTTGGTCCAAGCGGGCCACCGCTCAGACAACGCTCTGGTTCTGGAATTCGGAGATCGGCTGGGCTGCCGTGCATCCGGTGCTGGAGCGGTACGGCTGGCGCTACATGAACGCAAACATCTGGAACAAGGGCAAGGGACACGTTGCAGGTAATGTGAACACTGCCAAAATCCGCCGTTTCCCCGTCGTGTCCGAGGTCTGCGTCCAGTACGTGTTCGAAGCCCGCATTGATGGACAGCTACTCAAACATTGGCTACGGGCTGAATGGGCTCGGTCAGGTCTTACCATGCGTAAGGCTAACGAGGCATGCGGCGTGAAGGACGCGGCTACACGCAAATACTTCGATCAAGGGCACCTATGGTACTATCCGCCGCCCGATATCTTCGAGCGGTTGCAGGCATATGCGAATAAGCACGGCGACCCTAAGGGGCGACCCTACTATTCCATTGACGGTAAGCGACCCGCCACGGCCAATGAGTGGGCGCGTATGCGGTCCAAGTTTCACTGCCCGCACGGGGTGATGAACGTGTGGGACCGTCCGGCGCTACGTGGGGATGAGCGCTTCAAGCTCAACGGTAGCTCGGGCAAGGCGATCCACCTGAACCAGAAGCCGCTGGATCTGATGAGCCGGGTCATCGAGGCATCCTCTGACGCAGGCGATGTCGTGTGGGAGCCTTTCGGCGGGCTTCTGACGGGATGCATCGCTGCGGCGAAACTCGATCGACGGGCATATGGCGCGGAGATCGATCCGACGTATTTTCACTTTGCCTTGCAACGTCTCGGGCAAGAATTTCCGCCGATCACGGTAGAGAAAAAGGCGCGAAGGAAAGCTAAAAACGCTTGAGAAATTTCTGCCATTCACCGAGGGGGATACCAAGCAGGCGCTCGGTGATGATCTCCTCGATGTACGTATCCATGATCTTCGAGCGGGCAACACGGCCAAAGTTGCCGCCCGAGTCATCCTCGGGCCTGTCGGAAATCTGATCGCTCTTGGTTGGGTAGTGTTCTTTAATGGTCGAAAGCGTGATGTTCGGGTTGGCGTTTGGGCGCTGCGCCCAGTACCAGTTACGCATCTCTGCCGCGTGGCGTGCCCCCATGACGAAGGGCGTAAACACCTTGGGTGAGCCGGACACGACACGTGAAAGTGCCCAAGGGACGACCACGAGTAGGTCTGCCGGAGCGCATACGGCGGGCGAGACCTTGTAACGGAAGCTTGGCTCGGCCTCCTTGGCGAGGACGTACCAACCTTTCAGCTCTATACCCATAAGGATTTGCGGCTTCAGGTTCGGGTCCTGAGCCTTCAGGATCACGTCTGGGAAGGTCTGCGGCTGGCGCTCGAACTGATAAAGCGCATAGGCGTTATCAGGATCCCACGTCTCGCGGAGTCGGTTGAGAGCCGCTACTACTTGCTCTTCGATCGTGGCAGCAAGCGATGAGTTGAAGGCGAAAAGATCGGGCGCGAGCACACCTGAAATCACAAGGTCTGACTCGAAGCGCGAAGGTAGCGCGAAGATGGCGGAGCGAACGGCTTCCCAAAGCTCGTAGTGGTCCCACTTAGGGTCCGGCGTTGTCTCCTTCGGCTGCTCCCCGCTCATCCCTTGCCCCCGCCTAACCGCTTATCGCGTGCCTTGGGCGCGCCCTGTAGTCGGGCCTCAAGGTCTGCGAGTATCTCCCGAGGCGCAACGTCTAGCGCCTTACACACAAGGACAAATTCCACCACGTCCAGTCGGCGTTCGTGGCGTTCGATCTTCGAGACGAATGACTGGGGTTTGCCCAGCTTCGTTGCAAGTTGGCTCTGAGTGAGGCCCGCAGCCTTGCGAGCGGATACGAGCCTGTCGAGGACGAAGCTGTATTCGCTCGTGAAGATGGACTTCACCTGATTCCCCCTTCGCGCAGCGAAGGATGCGTAAACCGAAATCAGGTTTAACCCAAGATGGGTTATGCACAGCCCTGAAGCTTGCTGTAGAGGGTGCGCCGGTTACGGCTAACCGCCGAGTTTATCCGCACCAGCAAAATGCACCAAAAAACCGCAGGACAAGCCTGACGTTGGGTGGCGGTGCATATCTCCTGATTTGTGAACCGGACGCGGCCATGCTCAACCGTAGTAGGCTTGCTGCACAGGGTCGGATGCAGCGAGAGCGGCGTTCAATATCACAAGGCTACTCTTCATGAGGCTTTCACTGCGATCAAGGTCAAACCAATGGCCGTTGAACTTCCCGCCATGAAACAGGTTGTTGCGGACTCGACGAACGTAGAGGAGCACCAGGTCCGCGCGTGAATCGGTCTGTGGAGGGGCCAGTTCCCAGGTCAGAGCGTCATTCCGAACAACCTGTTTGTGAGGTGGTTCTTCTAGGATGTATTGAATTGCAGCAGTAAGCTCTGGAGACGCGTGCTCTTCCAGACTCACGTCGATGGAAAGCGCGAAATTGCGCCAATGCGGCGACGCATCACCCTCTCCAGTGTGGAATCCAGCTTCCTTTAACGCGAACTCGAAACGGGCGAAGGTGCGGAACAGCTCCTTTGCAAGTTCAGTTAGCTCTTCATCGGTCATGTCACCACCCGTGCTGGACTTTGAGGGCCTGCCACATATTGAAGACGGATGTCGCGATAGTGGAAAACTCGAAATCGGGTTGGCCGGGATGGTTCGCGAGCATGACACGAGGGGTTCCGCCAAATGGCCCTTGACCGAATCCGCCCTGTCCATACCCCGTGCTTTGCACCGCTGTGTTTGCCGCGTGAGATGGCGCGTTGGGATGGGGACTGGTGCTCGACAGCTTAAGGTGCTTGGCCGTATTGGCGATCTGCCGGATCAGTTCGAAGTCCGGATGCGTGTCACTGATGGCGTTGGCGAACTCGGACACGCGCGTCACCGGCATCAGCGCGCCCGTCCGTCGATCCTTGAACGAGAAGGTGCTATCGATTGCCGTTTTATGCGTCTCATAGATCCAGTCCGCCATATGGAAGAGTGAAATGGCGCAGTGGAAGGCAAGCCTCAAGTCGTCAATCTTGGCCATGAAATCGGTGTAGTCCGGCCCGACGACGTTGGTCCAAAATTCCTGCGGGGTCCGAATATACACGGTCATGGAACTGCCTTCCCCTTTCGCTCTTCCCAAGTCTCCAGCACGAACATCGCCATCGTATGCGCGGCATGGACGGCAAGCCGTGCGTGGCGCGGAAGGAGCTTGTAACGCTTCGTCGCCTCGTGGCCGGAACGGCCGTGAGCCGAGCCCTCGTGCGTCCGGATGGCTGCAACGCCATCAGCAATGCTGCTCAGGCCTTGCAGAATACGTTTCAAGTCATCGTCGGCAAGCTGGCCTGGTTGAAGCTTGAGGTGCTTTGCGGTTTCGGACCACAGGCTGCCCGGCACCTGCTTTGCGGGCATAGGGTGGCCTTCCGTTTCCAGGTACGTCTTACAAAGGCTTTCCAGAATGGCGCAGGCGGCAGTAACCGCGGCAGGTGGATCGCTTTCGATCGTGGCGTAGGCGCGCTGATACTCTTGATTGAGTGCCTCGATGCCTTGGGATTGAAGGCGCTCAGCCAGGGAGCGTGATGGCCCAGCCAACGTGGCGCCGAGGATGTAGCCACCTCGTTGGTAGGATAGAGACTCCCGGGCGAGAGCGGCCTTTATCGCGTCAATGTCCTTCTGGCGCTCCTTGGCCCAGATGTTGGTGTCGGGATCAGAAACCTCCGCATCCATGAATTCGGCAATCAACTGCCCGAAGTTCGCCAGTGGGTCTGCGCTTTCCTTGTTCGCCCGTCGCAACCACTCAAGGCACTTGGCTGGTTTGCTGCTGCACGGCGGATCGCCCGGAAAGTCGTGCGCCATAAACAGCGCATTCAGCTGATCATGCGTGTAAGCGGCAGCCAAGATGGGCGCTGTCGTGCCGATAACTGAGGGTGGGATTTTGGGCATTTTCTATCGGCCGAATCACATGGGTTGGCCGACAGTTTAGCCTACCTACACGCCTGCAAGCGGCCGGTGGTGGGGTTGCGGCGGACGAGGCCGAGCACCGATGCCGTACAGGGGATATTGTCGTTGCCGGCGAGGAGCAGGCTGCCGCTAACCTGCAACGTTGCGGACGGCGTTCCTGAGCCGCCAACGAGGGTGCGGCTGACGATCTGAGCGGTGCCGCTCACGTCTAGCGTCTTGGCAGGGATTGTGGTGCCGATGCCGACGTTGCCAGCGGACGTAATGCGCATTCGTTCGGCGTTGCCAGCGCCCAAGGCCAACGGCCCTGAGTTCACATTGATAACGAATGCCGAATTCACGGCGCCGCCGGTGTAGTTAGTACCTGCGCCCACCAGCAGGCCCCATGTGTTTCCGGCCTGTCGAAGATTCAGCTGGTTTGTGCTGGCCTCTACCGTCATCGGGACATTGGGTGTACTTGTCCCAATCCCCAAGTATCCGTTCTGAGTATCAAACCGCATCTTTTCAGTGAATGTTGATCCATCCGCGGTTGTGATCCCGCCGAACGACATAAACGCGCCACTCGCTGGAGTGAATAACCGCAGCTCGCCACCTTGAATACCAAGTCCATAGCGCGTGTTGGCATTGTCATAGAGCAAGAGCTTTTGCGCTGTGGCGCCAGAGCCCAGTGAGAGTTTTGCTTGTGGAGCCGTCGTCCCAATCCCGACATTGCCCGAGGAATTGATCACCATTCGCTCGGTGCCAGCGGTGGTGAAGCTGATGTGGCCACTCTGGCTGACGATGACGCTGCTGGTGCCGCTGGTGATGCGGTCGCCGCTGGCGAGGCCGGTGAGGCGGGAGCCGTCGCCGCTGAAACTGGTGGCGGTAATGATGCCGGTGGCGCTTACGCCGCCGTTGGCGAAGGTCACGCCATCGATGGTTTGGCTGCCGCTGACGTACAGGTTGCCCGAGAGGCGCAGGTTGGTGGCGCTGATGTCGCCGTTCACTTCCAGCTTGGCGTTGGGGTTGGTCGTGCTGATGCCGACATTGCCAGACCCATATATTCCCATAACCCTCACATTACCGGTACCTGGTGCTGAGGACGTGGCTGCACTGGCGCCGGAGTTCAGATAAAACTCGATCGCATTTCCATTGCCTACGACTGAATTGTGTTTGGTGGCGATGAAATGGCGATAGCCACCATAAGACGCGCCAAAATTGAAGGCCAAGTCACCACGAGTTTGCCCAGCGTTAAGTCCACCTGTTGAGGTTCTTCCCGTGAAGAACTCCACGGCTGCTACAGGTGATGGGGCAATTCCCGAATTGATACCACGTAGAAGGATTGACCCACTTACTTCGAATGGTGCAGCAGGTGTCGTTGTCCCAACTCCCAAAAATCCATTCGTTGGATCAACATAGGGCGCATAGGTCGGACATCCGATGTCCGAGCGCAGGCCCTCTCCTACGCACAGCCGGTTGGCGTTGACGCCGAGCGTCGAGGAAATCGTCGCGAGCTGGCCCCAGTCCGCAGCATGTGCAGGGAATGCCGCCGCTGCCGCCAACAGGACGGCCGGCACCACACGGGACAGGCAACGGTTCACGTCAGCAGGTTACCCCAACTTGACAGTGAGGTCGTGAGGGGTGCCCGAGATAGCGGCAGGGGCTGTGACAGGTTCGGCACGGGCGTTGATTGCATACAGATGCTTATGGCGGGTCACGCAAGGCGCGCTGGCGATCGAGCTGTTCGAGCTGATGCTCGGCGATGTGGCGCAGCAGTTGCGGCGGCGGGTTGAGCAGCGTGCTGGCCACGAGTTGGGGATTGCTGCGGCGGACAAGGGCGTAGCGATATAGCAGGTTCTGCACCGTGGTGCGGTGCCAGCGACCATCGCGCACCGTCGGAATACCGCGCCGATTGAGTTCGGCGGCAAGCTGGTCATGGGATGTGTGGCCGAGAACGCGAAGGTCATTGATGATGCGGGCGACGACGCAAGCCCATTGATCGGCCTTCAAGCGCGTTTTTAGGACGCCGGCGCGGCTGGCTGACGGTGAGATAGCGGAAGGCGGTTTGGAGGGCATGAGTGCAGTCTGGCACAGAGAATGACCCTCTGCCCGATACGTGCTTTCAGACGAGGCAACAAAAAGCCCCCTCTGGTGAGGGGGCACGCTATCAGGGCAGCGGCATCCGGCCTTCCTGGCGGATGGCCTTGATGCAGTCGATGACCGCCGTGAGCTTCGCTGCGCGCATGCCGTGCTGAAAGGTATAACAGCGCGTATAGGCGAGCTTCGTCCACGTGCTTGGTGCCTTGCCGATCTGGCGAAGGATGCGGCGGGCGCGCGGAGATGGTGGCAGTGCATGGTATTTCTGCATGGGCAGACTCCAAACGTGAGGGGTTGGGTTTGAAGTCTGGGGCGGGGATGAGGTTCTGCCAGTGGTGGGCACAAAAAAATCCCCGCCATTGCTGACGGGGATTTGCTCGGGCGAGCCGTTGGTGTCAGGCGGCTTCCGCTTCTTCCTTAGCCTTGGGGACCGAAAGGACGAGACGGATGTCACCGGTGAGGGTGACGCCGGGGTTCAAGATGATCGTCACCGGCGATTGCTCGCTGTCGTTCTTGAACGCGATGCCGACGCGGGTCCAGAAGTCCCGGCCGTCGCGCTCAGCAACGAGGTTGACGATGAAGTCGATCTTCTTGCTGGCTTTTGCCATGACGTTCACTCCATGTGGTTGAGTGCCAAACGATTGCAGATAGGTCTGCACTCAAGGTCTGGGGCGGTAAATCCGGTTCGCAAGTGGGGAGCGTGAAATTTATCCTTCGCAGCTGGCAGCGAAGAGCGCGTAGTCGAATCCTTCCTCAAACGGCCGGGACTGCGTCATGGCGTCGACGGGGATCGCGCAGACCTCACGGCCTTTGAGCCGCTTACGGTGCGCGGCGCGAATGTCGGTGTTGCGGAACAGCAGGACCAGGTCGTGCTCGCGGTCCGGGTACCACGCGTACCAAACCGTCAGTCCGAAATACCGTTGGAAGAAATGGAAGCCGTCGTATTCCTCGATCTCGATGATGCCGCAGCCGTTGAATAGGTCGCGGCCCTTCACGTCGACGGCGACCATGTGATCGAGAATGCCCACCAGGAAGTCAGGTCGTTTGACCTTCGAGGCCGTGATCGGCACGGTGAAGGGTGTCTGGTCGACGATCATGTAGCCGAGGCGGGTACGGTCGAGCCAGGCTCTGAAGGCCTTTTCAGCGAGTGCGCCGCGTGCGCGGCTGGCGGCAGGTATGCGGGCCATGGCTAAGGCGCCGTGACCTCTAAACCGCCGATGGCCGTCAGCTCAGCAAACAGCCACGCGATGGCCTTGGCATCCACTTCGTCGCCGGTCAGGGCTTTATCTGCGCCGAAATCTAACAGGTGCTGGATAAACTGACGGTAGACCGGGCCGAGCGCGGTCTGCTCTTGCTCAAGGACGACGTCGATTAGTTCTTTGCCTTCCTTTGTCGCCACGGCATCCAAGTACGAAAAGATGATGTTGAGGACCGGATCGCGAAGCGTCGGCGAGCAGGCCAGGTAGGTGATGAGGTGGACGAGGTCGAGGCTCGGCTCGGGCAACAGGCGGGACATGGTTCATCCGAACACGCGGCCGATGACGTGTCGCGAATCTGAGATGCGGCAGCTCGTTTCAGTGATTGCATGTGTGACTCGTTCGACACGGTTTGTGGTTCGCGCACCATCACTGGCGGAAAGTTTCCGGCAGTGATGGCGCGCACAGGTATGGAGCAGGTGGACAGGTTGTCGTCGTTGGGCGAGCTAAACCGCAGGATTGGTGCGTAGAACGGTGTTTGAAGGATTTTTGCGGCGGGGACTGGCAGACTGTCATTCTGCGCCCAATAACTGATTATGGCCACGTGACGGACGTCCGTGGCTCCGACGCAACCCACCGGCCAGGAGTTGGTGGCTGCCGTTTTACCTGACAACAACAAGAGCCAAGAAGCCTTGCTGAATCTACGGCCCATCGGGCACGGGAAACAGAGCGCATGGCGCAAGAAGGAAGTAGGCAGATCGGGACCGTGAAAGGCGCGCGGGTTCCCCTTGCCGGGATACCTGCCTGACACGGGCGCGAGGTACGCGTCCGCGTAGGGGATGAATTCTCCCCAGCGGCCTGACCAAGCTGCGAGCTTGGCGGGCGGAAACAAAAACTAACTAGGAGATTGGAATGCATGGACGCGTTGACGTTCGACCTGAAGAACCTGTGCCGGCGCTGCAATGAAGGCAGCTACGCGACACAGGCCAATCGGGATGACATGCTGGGGCTGGCAGCTCGGGACATCAAGGTCCTGGGCTTTCACCTGCCGGGGATGCGGTCGCTTAAGCCCAAGCACGTCTGGGCGTTGGTCAACTATTGGAAGGGTATGGGGATTAGCGACGGCACCATCTGTAATCGCCTGGCGGCGATCCGCTGGTGGGCGCAGAAGATCAACAAGGCCTCCGTGGTCTTGCGCACGAACGAGGAATACGGGGTGCGCGCGTCGCACGGCGAGGTGAAGGACAAGGCCAAAAAGCTTGATCGTGACAAGCTCGCCCTCGTCGAGGACGAGTACGTGCGCATGTCGGTGGAAGGGCAGGCGCTGTTCGGGCTCCGGCGTGAAGAGGCGATCAAGTTTAACCCGTCGTATGCCGATCGCGGCGACCGCATGGTGCTCAAGGGTAGCTGGTGCAAGGGCGGCAGGGCGCGGGAAATCCTGATCACGCATGCGGCGCAACGGGAATGGCTCGACCGGGCTCACCTGTTGAGTGGCAAGGGCGCGCTCATTCCCGCCGAGCGCAATTACGTCCAGCAGCTGGCCGTCTACGAATACCAGACCGTCAAGGTGGGGCTGCGGAACAACCACGGCCTTCGACACGGCTGGGCGCAGTGGCGCTACAAACAGTTGACCAATGGCATCGACAGTCCGGCCCGTGGCGGTCCCGACCCGAGGGCCTTCAAAGGCGAGCTGCGCCAGCGGGATCTGAATGCCCGCCGCGCGCTGACCCACGAGCTGGGCCACAACCGGCTCGAAGTAACCTCGCATTACCTGGGGGGCTGACGTGATGAAGCACGAAGGCGTCCCTCCGTCCCAGTTGATGACTGCGGTGATGAAAGCCCGCGAAGCCTACGCGCGCGAGCTGTTCGATATCGAACGCGTGCGCCAACTGATGTGGAAGGAGGCGGATGCCGGCCACGAGATGCTGCACGTGACTCAGGACAAGCCGTTGCGCCTGCAAAGCACACGCGCGGCGATGAAGCTCATCGCCTGGCTCGCGCGCGAAGGCCATCGGATCGACTGGAAGGAGATTGTGCCGAAGGACGGCGACCCCGATACCCGCCAGTATGCCGAGCTTCGCATCTACTGGTCCAAAAGCTTCGACATGATCTCCATCCCGGCCGAGAAGTACCTCGCGGACGCGGGGTATGTGCGGCCGGATGACGGTTCGGACAAGTTACCCGGTTCAATTGGCTGACAAATTAGATTTTGACGAACTGGTGGCGTCACAAAAAATACCTTTGTTGCCTCAGTCATGAAGTTACGCTGGGCTTAGGCCTTCAACGATGGAGGTCAACATGCAGCGACAGACGATGATGCGGCAGGGCGCGGTCACGACGTACGACCGCGATGGAAACGTCCTCAGCCACTCAGAAGGCGAAACGGAAATGCCGGTGCCATTGCACCGCGACCCGGAAGTGTTCCGGGAGCTTCGGCAAGCGCTGCGCGCCGATGAAAACGTTCTCGCCATCGCCGAGCGGTTCGACAGCGACCATTGCACCGTCCTGTATTGGAAGCGCCGCCTGGGCTTTAGCAGTCAGCCGGACATCAGCTCATGGCCAGACGTGGACGAGTAGGGGGTAGCCATGGACAACGTACGCTGGCGGGGAGCACCAGGCTCGTCGCGAACCGTAATTACCTGGCCCGAGGGCAGGAGACCGAGAGATGGTGCTTGCGCGCCGTCGCTCACCAAAGAGCAGGCCTTGATGTTCCTGAAAGCAGTTGCCAACGGCAGTGAGCCCACTGCGCTGGCCGATTTCTACGGCATCGAGTCGTTCAATGTCAGTTTCAGCAAATCGACGGCCAGCCAGACTGGACGGCCAGCCATGAAGCCGCGCTGGTGCGTCCACATCATTGTGGACCTTTGCCCGAACCGCGATGCCGACTTCTTCCGCAAGCCCCTTGAGGGGCTTCCGCCTGAAGGTTTTCGTGGGCTGTAGGGAGGGAGATTACCAATGACCGACTTACCGGATCTCCACTATATCGACACCGAATGCGCGAACGGGAACACCGTCGTTCAGATTCACCGGCGAGACATGGCTGGCGCCAACCGGTCGTTGTCGCCGGAAGAGCGCCGCGCACTTCTCCATGCCCTTGAGCATGGTGACGTTCGCGATACTGCTGAGAAGCTCGGCCTAAGCTACATGAACGTGATGTATTCGCGGCAAGAGGATGGGTTCAAGGCGACAGTGTTGCTGTAGGGAGATTTTACATGGCGGACTATCGCGCTGTTCTCGATGAAGGCCGGTGGGTGTGTGACACCCTCGACGGCCATGATCTGACCTGGACGGGCAAGGAGCCCAAGGGAAAGTTCAACCGGATGCTTTCGCCGGAGGAGCGGAGGGACCTCCTCGAATCCGTGGTCTACGGCGAGACGCTGGAAATCGCCGAGGGCCTTGAGATGAACTACATGATGATCGTGTTCTCTCGCATCAACGGCGAGCTGAAGGCGCTCGTCATGACGTAGCTTTCGGTATACCGGCGGCGGGCGGGGATGCACCCTTCATGGAGGGTCCAGGCCGAATATCGCGAATAAGGCCTGCTCACCGCCGGTCTCGGCGCATTCCGCCGGAAGTCAGACGAGCAAAGATACCGACGCGCCAACCCCCGTGGCCTTCGGGCCGTCAAGCCATCCCCCATGTTTCGCCGCGTGGGAATGGCCGGACCCGCGCCTTACAAGTTCAAAGAGGCGGGTCTCGGCCATTCAAGGCCACGCAGCTGCCAACATGGGAGGTACCCCCTGGCTGTGACGGCCCGAAGGCCCCGCGCGACAATGCTTTCACCACGAAAGAAAGCATCCGCGCATGGGTTACATCCTCGCCTACTACATCGGCAAATCGCTGACCTTCATCGGCCTTGTCGTCGGGGGCTGGCACCTCATGCGCGCGCTCAAGGCGTGGGAACAAGAAACCATAACCAAAAAGGAGGACTAACCTCATGGACCAACCGACCAACCAAAACGCGCGCCGCTGGCGCAATCCGAGCCGCGCCGCGTGGGACTTCTACCCGACGCCGCCCGAGGCAACCAAGGCGCTGCTTTCCGTCGAGGACTTTAGCGACGGCGGCGTATGGGAACCTGCCTGCGGCGATGGCGCGATTGCCAAGGTGCTGACCGATGCCGGTCTGAAAGTGACTGCGACCGACCTCATCAATCGCGGCTACGGTTCGGCGGGCATTGATTTCCTCACTGCCCCACTCACGCCAGCGACCCACATCATCACCAACCCGCCGTATGGGCGCGGTCTTGCCGATGCGTTTGTGCGAAAGGCGCTGACGTTCACGCGCGGGACCGGCGGCAAGGTGGCAATGCTGCTCGACTTGCGCAGCCTTTGCCATCCTTCACGGCACGACCGATGGGCCAAGACGCCGCCCGCTGTCGTCTATGCGCTGGACGAGCTGACCTGCTACCCGAACGGCGATGCCACCAAAGCCGGTTACAAGCCAGGGCGGCAGCGTTTCGTGTGGTGCGTCTGGAAGCCCGACCACCAGGGACCGACGCAACTGCGCTGGCTGGCAGCAACGCAGTTCAAGGATGCGGCTCCGGCGCCGGCCGATGAATCGCAAGGGGAGGCGGTCGCATGAGCAACCGCAAACTTTGGCGGGTGCGCTTCACCGAGTGGCACGACCTAGCCGTCGTGGTACGCGCCACATCCGAACAGGCAGCAATCGATGCGGCCGAGGCCATCTATGACAAGCGCGGCCGTGATGCCATGGATACCGACTACGGCAACGGTACGAACGATTGGGAGGCGGAATTGATAGGCGACGCCGACCCGAAGCCAAAACCGAAGCGCAGAGGCTCCCCATAAGCCTGCCACCGCGCGGCCCCGACGCTCTCAAGATCTGAGGGCGTCGGTTCCCCCGGCGGCATTCACCGAGACCTATCGCTGATACGGTGCCGTTCCCGAGCAACGGGGCGCTCGCCTTGGTCCCTTGTCCGGCCTGGCCGACCACGTTGTGTGGGCTGCGCTGGCCTTGCGGCCATTCTCGCCCATCACGGCCGCGTCCGGCGGGCGGCCGGTCTGCGGGGGCTCGCGTGAATCATGACCCGATGAAGCGAGCGCCCCCACGGACTGAGAACTACGGGATGGAATGCCGCAAGCCATTGGCAAGTCAACAACGTGGCCTTGAGAGCGTCGGGGCCGCGCGGCCTCCCTCCCGCAAATTTGGCGCAGGTATGCCAGCGAAGGTGCGGGATATGAGCCGCAAGCGCGCCACGAACGGAGAAAAGCCGCCCGGAGTTACCGAACGGCTTGACGCAATCACTTCTTGCATATCGAAAGCCACAGGGCAGCCGATAGACAGCCCATGTGTGCGAGCAGGCTCGCGTAGACCCATTCTCCTGTCTGGCCGGTGAGGAAGTAGGCCAGGTAGATCGCGAGAAACATGCAAGAGACGTAGATCGCTATGGTCGTCCAGCTCATTGAGACCTCCAATGCACTCTGGTCGATCCGCTGATCGAAATGTAAACGTGAGCCCAGATGTGCCGATTCGCTCAGAACCTTCTGGTGAACGGCACGAGAGGCACTGACGGGTTGCTGACGGGGGGCGAAGTGCAGTGGCGAAGTTCGTTGCTCACGCTTGCGGGATGGGTTTGGACGCTAGCTTGCGGTCTGAGTGTCTACGGACAGGTGGCCGGTAGACTTGGCCTTGGAGACCTCGGTCTTTCCATCCAGACCTTCATGTCCAAATTCACACCGTTCGCAGACAGGCTGATTTCGGCGATCAGTTCATATGGCAGGCCGCTAACGCCGGTCGAAGGCGACGTGATCCGCACAGTCGTTCTTTTCGGCGGGCTAGCGATTGCATCGGTCTGGGGGCGGTGGGGTCGTCTCGGCGCTGGCCGGCTTCTCATCGACGCCGCTAAGCCGACACCGTTGGCGAGCGCTATTGCGCTCTTCTTCCTCTTTGCATTTGGTTCGACTGTCTTCATGGAGTTCATGCACATCAGACAAGATCTGCCAATCTGGATGACCTTGCCCGTCGTCCTGTTCTTCACGATGCTGCTATTCGTGCCTTTCATGTTCCTAAGTCATCTGCGGACGTTTTGGACATTCAGGGCGACCGTCGGAAAGCCATTTATATGGGCCGTGTTTGTAGGCCTTTTCGCTTGTCTGATCGTCTGGGTGTTCATGGCGTTAGACAATCCACCTTTCCTTTCCATCGGCTTTCTCCTTGTCTATGCGTCCATGTTCGTCGTGTTGCTCCTTGCGCCTGCTCAGTTCGAGATAATGGGCTCCAGCGTCGCACTAGTGTTCTCGTTGGACTTTGCAATCTGGGCCCACCGATTGTCTCTGGGATAAAATACGGCGCCGTTAGGCGCCGTACTCTGATGTCGATTTGAACGCGTAGCGTTCGAGCCACGCCTTCAGCTCGCCGGGATCGTAGAGCACGCGGGCCCGCTTGCCCGCGCCGGCCTTGAGATAACGCGGACCGGTGCCCTCGACGCGGAAGCGCTCCAGCGTTCGGGGTGACAGCCGCAGAAATGCGGCTGCCTCCGTTGTCGTCAGCATCGGCGATTGCGGTATGGCGTGGCTCATGGTGCGTCCCCGGCCGCTGCATCCGCCGGCATCCGGTAGTCGGGATGCACGCAGGCTTTCAGGCCATCGATGTCGTGCTCATCGCAGTAGGCGGCTTTGAGCAACACGGTGCGGTTCTGGCCGTCATCGCGGAACACGAACTCGCCCTTGCCGAGCTTGGTCGGATCGGCCGGCAGGCCATCCAGCTCGCCGAACATGCTTGCGGCATTGAGTTTCGACGGCATGAAGAAGCACAGCACCGATTGCAGGTTTGTTCGGAACGAGGTGTCCATGTTGTCGGCGGTGGGCTTCTGCAACTGCGCCCACAGCTTGATGCCTGCCGCTCGGGCCTGCTGCGAAAGCAGGTTCAGGTTGGCGAGCAGTGTCTGGTGGCGTTCCTTCTCTTCCTTGCCCTTGAACGTGCGCTGCTGGATCGCCGCGAACTCGTCGATGATGACGATGCGGAAGCCGCTTTTCACCGCAAGCTCACCGCGCTGTTCGAGATCGTCCAGGCGCTCGTACATCGTCGCGACAAGACGCTCCGCCAGTTCCGGCAGCTCGTCGTAGTGCTTGATGAAGCGGATTTTCGGCGACAGGGCTTTGTAGCGTGACAGCTCCACGCCGCCCTTGAGGTCCACCAGCACCAGTTCATCGATGACGTCCAGATTGGCGAGCAGCGAGCGCAGGCATTGGTTCAGCAACACCGACTTGCCGACGCCGGACTGGCCGCCGACGAGAACGTGCGTCAGCTTGGTCAGCGGAACGTGGTAGGGCATCCCGGTCATCTGATCGAAGCCGAACAGTACCTGTCCCTTGTGCAACAGCTCCTGCGTGAACGGGATCAGTGCGGGCAGCTCGGGCAGCTTCGACAGGACCAGGCTGGTGCCGTCCAGCGGCTCGACCTTCCACCGGCCGCCGAGGTAGCGGTCGATGAGCGGTAAATCCTGCTGCCAGCGGTCTGGATCGGCGGGGCCGTGATGACTGACGAAGACGTATTCGCCGGCCACCGGATTCGAGCGCTCGAAGTCGTAGCGCGGATAGACTCCACCGATCTTGAGATTGAGGAATGCACCGAGGTACATCAGCTTGCCTGTGAACGGCAGCGTGTGGAAGTCGATGCGTACGCTTTCATCGGCGTGGTTTTCCAGCGCGCGCTGGTAGTTGCTGGTGATCATCTCGCGGCGGATGGCGCAGCCGGTCTTCCAACGGCCGAGCACACCGGCAAGCTGGCCGGCGTTGGTTCCGACCTGTTCCTCGCTGGAAATGGCTTCACGCTCTGCCTGTTCACGGTCATACGCCGCCTGACGTGCTTCGCGTTCGGCTTCCAGGCGGGCCACCTCGGCCTGCTGTGCTTCTTTTGCGCGTGAGGTCTCAAGTTGCTTTGAGAAGCGGGCCGCTTCGGCTGCGGCATGCTGGAGAGCCTTCTCCATAACGATATCGTTCATGTGTTGCTCCTTCAGTAGCTGAGCCAGCGACGCACGGGCGCGGCGTCGTCATTGGGGTTGTCGATGAGGTTGATAGTGAGCCTCTTCTGCGGCAGGCCAAGCACACTCGGGTAGTCGATCGGCCCCAGTTCAAGTATTGCGGGTTGGTTCCCGTCGACCAGGGCACCATGCTTGAACCGCAGGAATTCGGGTGGATCTATACTCGCCGTATAGACAGTGGCGTTGTCGATCGGTGTGCGCAGGACGATCAGGCGGTGTCCGGTCGGCAGACGTGTGTCGAGCAGCAGGTCATGCGGACCGTTCTTGCTGACCGATGCGTTAATCGTGCATTCTAGGTCCCTGGACCGGAAGGATTGGACGTTCTCGGACTGGACCAGTCGCCAGACCACGAAGGCCGCGACGGCAACAAGCATCAGGACGAGGCTCGCGCCGATCGGCCAGAAATTGAACTCGGGCATAGATGGTTCTCCTTTTCTTGCGAGGATGGGCGGATCGTTTGACCCGACAGGCCCCCTCCGGTGTGTCAGCACCGGAAGGGGCCGCTTCGCTTAGGCGAGCTTGGGAGCAGGAGTGACCTGCTTCATCTCGCGGCGGGCTTCGGGACTGTTCGACAGGTCCCAGTACATCGCGTTGTTCTTCTTCGAGTAGGTCGGATGGCTCACCGGGATGCGCCAGCGTTCGTTCTTCTTGAACTTCGAAGCGGGAACGTCGCTCGGCAACGAGACCTTTACGGTCTGCGGATTGCCTTCGTTGTCGATGGTGATGAAGGTCACCGAGCTGTAGGTCGTGCCTTGCCATTCGCGGCTTGGCGTCGCCATCACGTTGCCTTCGATCCAGATCACGGCATCAGTCATTGGGTACTCCTTTGATTGCCTTAGGTTGATGTTCACAGTTGTGGGTCGGCTCTTGCGGGGTTCTAGGTCATGGTCGACTCCATGGAATTGGCTCGCTAGCGGCGAGACTTCAGGTGAACGAGGCGCTGGCGCGTGACCTCGAAGGTCAGGGCCTGCCCTCGGGGCAGCGTGCGGTGTTTCTCGTCGATGACGGTGCCATCGGTGTCCGAGAGCACGAGCCGCAGCTGCCAAAGGGATGGATCAATCGGCTTCACCGAAGCGTGCACGGCGAAGTGCAGGCCATCGAGCGTGCCGCGTTGAATGGTGACTTCGTCGGGACGCCTCATGAAGCCCCCAACGGGTAGTAGTCGTCGCCGGCCCAGGCATAGTTCTCGACCGCGATCGGCGCCGCCATCTCCAGGATATCGGCCGAATGGATCACGCCGTCGTCGTCGATGTGCTCCAGCGCGGCTTCGGCCTTCTCCAGCTTGAGCCCGCGCAGCACGCCACCCGTGCCGAACATGCGGCGGCGATAGAGACCCTTGTGCAAGGCCTCCAGCTTCTCCGGCGCAATGCGGTAGCCGTCACCGTCTTTCTCGAACACGGTCGGCTTGAAGGGATACTTGAGCAGTTCGGCGCAGGCCGACGACAACGGCTGACCGGGATTGCGCGGGCGCAAGGATTCGATGCGCACCATGCGGATGGCATCGTTTTTCATGCTGCCGCGCCACATCTCACGCCATTCCGCGTGATCGATGCGCAGCCCGTTGCTGCGACGGTGATATCCGGGCCGGAACGCAAGCAGGATATGCAGGTGCGGCTGGGCCAGGTTCTTGGTCGCGTGCAGCGCGACCTCTTCGGCGCGGGCGAAGCCGGCAACCGCTGTCTTGAAGCGCTTGCGCTGCGTCATGCGACGCCAGCCCTTGAGCACATCAGCGGTGCCGGTGCGGATCTTCGCAAAGGGAACGGAGGGAACGGTCAGCGTCAGGAAGCCGGCCGCGTAGCCGGTCTCCCGGGCGAATGCCTTGTCGATATTCGGCCGATGAATGGCAACCAGGCGGCGTGCCTTGCGCTTCGCGCACGGTGGGCAGAAGCGGTAGTTGCAGGCCTCCGCAACGTTGACGCGATAGAAGACCTCTCCGTCTTGGTCCTTGAACGCAGCGAGATCCAGGCACTCGGCGCAGTTCTCAACGCGCTCGGCAGTGTCCTTGTACGTGCCGCCGAGTTCGCGAAGGCTCTTGACCAGCGCGATCTGCTTGCGCTTGCCGATTGCCCATGCCGCCATGATGTATTCATGCCGATCGACAATTAACGACTTAGTATCGAGAAAAGGCTCCGCCACTAGGCCTTGCCTCCCTCGATGATCTTGAACGGCTCGACCGGCTTATTCTGCTCCGGCGCCTCGGCGGTCAGCAGGCGATCGAGCGCGGCCTGATGCAAGGCGCGGAACACGGCAATGTCGGCGACATTGCAGAGGTCGTGCTTTTGCTCGTCGAACAGGAAGTCCTTGCCGGGGCGAACCGGGATGCGCACGCGCAACGGCGCGGCATCCTTCGAGCGCAGGAACGAGACAGTGCTCGTCGTCCCGTTGTCGCGCCAGATGGCGGCAATAAACTGCATCGCTTCACCGACGTGCGATGCAGTGATCACGACAATGTCGGCATCCATGGCCTGCACGAAGCGCAGCCAGGAGTTGCCCATGACGGCGCGAAGATTAGTGGTCATTGCGGCCCTCCGCATTGACCGGGGCCGGCAAGCACCAATAGGGATGCAGCTTGTAGGTGATTTCCATGGGCGGGCGGCGCGGGAACTCGACGACAGCCTTGTGGCCGTTCTCGTCGCTCGTGCAGGTGACACGCACCGTGCGGCCCCTGCGAAACGTCTTGAGGCCGAAGTCGGGATGAAGCGACATCTCGCACGAGCTGTGAAAGCCCATCTCGTCGATGCCGACCAGCTCCAGGAACAGGAAGCCGTCGTCGTCGATGTAGCGGCGATTGACCTGCCCGGTGACGCTGTTGCCGGCGTAGATGATGGGCTTTTCGAAGTAGGACTTCGTCATGGTGGTTTTCCTTTCTTGGATGCGGTTAGACGGGAGACGTTTCGGGATTGGCCGGAGGGAAGAGCTGAACGGCCGCCTCATAGGCCAGCGGGTCCGGCGCCAGAAATCCGACTTTCTCGGCGGGATTGTAGACGTAGGGCACACGGGCGATGGTCGCGGTGGTGCGGTAGGGCTCGTTCGGGTGGCCGTGATCCACGGCGTGGACAGCGAGCGAAAGAACGGCATCGCTTTCGGGATCGACCAGGGTGAGCAGATGCCAGTTGATCGTCGTGCCGAGGACGGCGGTGATGATAAGCAGGCCATCATCCGTCATGATTGCGTGCTCGGCTTCGATGTAAGCCGACGCAGGCAGTGCAGGCGGGATGAGCGGAAGCGGAACGTGTAGGGTCATAAGGTTCTCCTGTGGGGGAAAAGGCGAGGGACCGTAGGTCCCCCGCGTTGGATCTATTCGGTGAGGTGCTTGGTGGCCGACATGCCTGTCGCGATGGCCTCGGCAAGCGTCATGTGGCAAAGGTCCCGCAGGGTGCCGAAGCCACCATCGCGGACCGCGACGATCACGCGCTGCTCTGCTGAGTTCCAAGAATCGAGCGGGTAATACCGGTCCTTGTCGTCGTTCTCCCAGCTGGCGAGAACGGTTGCGAGAGTGAGCTGGTTGCCGGCGGTTCCGCTGGAGGTATGGTTCGCTGGCGCCATGTGAATGTTCATCGGACTTGTCCTTTCGAGAGGGCGGCGCGGTCTTAGGCGAGGACACGCTTGCGGGCGGGGAAGGCGAGCATCAGCTCGCGGCCCATCTTGCCGACCACCTCTGCGACGCGGACCTTACGGCCGGTCTTGAACTGCTTGGGGTCGTGGGTTGCGGAGAGGCGGATCGTGAGGACCAGCGGCTTGCCTTTGTCGTCACGGCCGATAAGAATCACGTGCTTGCGGCCGCGAAGGCGGATCAAGCGGACGACCTTGCCGGTAAAGCCGGTCATCACAGTGGGAACGTCGGTTTCGAAGTCAGGCATCGGGGGCTCCTTCGCTTTGTTTCGCGTTGAGCCCTGATTTTGCCCGCTGTTTTTCTCGAACTAGCGGGGAGTGCCTATCGTCAATCCCCGCAGCCAGGGCCCCAGGACTTGAAGGGGGGGCGCAGAGAGGACAAAGGATAATGACGACGCAGGGCTTCGATCCGATGGAGTTCCATGCCGAGTTCAAGGGGCACATCGACCGGATCAAGGAAAAGCTCGGGATCGGCGTCGATACGATTCTGGGCGATCACCGACATCTCTATCCGCAGCTGGACAGCAGCATCTGCCGAGTATCGCGCGAGGCCTTTGAGTGCGTACTCTGCAATTACGAGGGACACTTTACCGAGCGCGACCTACGAGAACTTCCCCGGCGGTTCACCGTTTACGAGGCAGAGATCGCGAAGATGCCGTCCGCGCGATCATCGATCTTCATGCCGGCCGAGAGCATGAAGCTGATTGAGGCGCGGCGCACCCTAAAAAGATACGGAATTGAAAATCCCGCCAATCTTTCTCTCGGCACAGAGGAAGGACTTGAACGCTTCATTCAGCAGTTCGTACTAGTGCCGGCGTATCAGCAAGACTACAAGGCCGCCATCAACGCAGGGCAAGCGGCGATTGAGCTGGCACTGCGATCACACTCGGCGATAGGATTGCCTGCCGACGGTCCTCAAGCCGTAGCGGTAGCTCAAATGACTTTAGCGCTGGCGTGGATTGGTAAGCAGGTAAATGAACGATGGCTCGTGCTCTGGGCTCGCGACGAAACCGCCAAGATAAAGGAGTACGACCCCTTCAGCAAAAGTGTTCATCTCCACATCCAGGGCTATCTGAAGCCGCACGGCCAGGGATCTGTTCTTGCGGAAGGGGCGTTGCAAGCGCTGAGGAGTGGACAATCGTGTATCCGGATAAGCAGTAACTACCAGCGTTCTCTTGAGGCGCGGCTTCTCGGGGAAAAGTATGTCAGGTCAGGCAGGCCCCTTACCGCGAGGGTGCCGGAGCTGGGCAGTAGCCTTACGGTGGCGAAGGCCCTCGATCGGAACATTGAGCTGGCGGAAGCAAGCGACCGGAATGGCAGCCTCCCTATAGCTCACGTGCAGAAGGGCGAGGCGCTACTGCTGCACGGCGAGGTTGGGCAGGCCGTCGAAGCGTATTTAGACGCACGAGAAGCAAACGATAGCAACCCAATCGCAGGCAACACCAATATGATCGAGCGGTTTTTCGACGATATCCAACGCCAGCGTCGTAGGTCGGTTTCTCCAAACCGCCCAATTCAAATTGACAAAAAGCGGAAGTAAGCAGACTGTTCAGACATTCCCAGAAACATCTCCACCGAGCCGCATGGCTCCGCATCCGCCTCCCGGCGAGATGTGGAGGCCTATGGTGAAACATGTGCTTGGAGCGAAAGCTTGTTCGCGCCGTGCTATCGCGCGAAAACGAGGAGGTGCTGGACCTGTTAAAGGCTGGCGCCAATCCAAAATACATTGATCAGAAAGAACGGCTTTATGTTGCTTACATCGCTCTGCTTGAGGAGAACTGGCAGGCCGTTGTGCATCTGATCGACTTTGGCGCGACTTTAGGGTCAACACCACAAGCCACTGCCAACATGCGAAGGGTTGCTTGCGAAAAAGCGGGCCTCGAACCTTGACCCGGCTTCGGCCGGGTCTTTTTGTTTTTGAATGCGGTCCCGACTTGTTCGCCATGGCCGTCGGAGCCGCCCACAGCCGACAAGCACCAAGGCGGCGGGCCCCTATCCAGCCCGCGCTGAAAGCGCGCCGAAGGCTTGGGCTGGATAGGGAAACGCATTGGTGCAGGCTGTGCACTTGGCGGTGGAGATGGCCGTGGCGAGAACGCCATGGCCCTTGGTGAGCCAGACGTCCTAAAACGCGATTTAGAAGCGTTTTCACGTCGTGACGTACTCGGCATCATTTCAACATGCAAAACACGCCCAAACCGCGACGCGCACCCTCACAGACCAATTTGCGGGGTGTGCCGACGCGGACGACGATCAGCGCCGGCGACGACATCAGCATTATGCGAACAGATCCAACTGCTGCCAGCGGGCAAGTGCCTTGCAATAAGTCTTCGAGTCCGCCTCGCGGTCGAGCCATGCCCGGAAGAACGTGATCGGCCCGCCAGCGGCCTTGAGATCGGCCTCGTCCAGGAAGTGGGACAGGTAACCCGTGTCGGTGATCGGCACCGGCCTGCCCTTCGGCTTCACGACGCGCAGCTCGATGTGGCTCCATCCGGCGGAAATGTAGTTCGGCGAGTGCGTCGCCGACATTTCGATGCCCCGCCACGTGAACTTCTCGACCGACTTGCGCGGCCGGGCTTTGGTTTTTACAGGAGCCTTGCTCATGAAAACCTCCCGCCATCGATGCCGGGCACGGTGATCAGGAGGTAGTCGCGTCCGTCGATCACGACGATCTTCAGCGGAGTCTGCGCGCCGATGACCAGTTCGGCCGCGTAGACGAGGTTCTGTTTCATCAGCGACTTGGCAACCATCCGGTTGTCATCGTCGTCTACGAACACTTCGACGGCGTGAAGCACCATCGGACAGTCGCCGAAGAACAACGGCGCCATCAGGTGCGTGCGCGGGTCATCGAACGGCCCGACCGGGCACCAGGTGATGCCGTCGATGTCGACGATGTTGGGACAAGGCTTACTCATGGCTCCCCTCCCCCGCGGTGATGCGCTTGAGGTAGGCAACCGCTTCCGACGCCTTGGCAGCGGCGGTGAAGATCGCGCGGTTGTCGGACTTGAGGACCGCCAGCCAGTTGTGGATGTACTGGGCATGGTCGAGCCGAGGTTCCGGCGTGATCCCGAGTTCGGCGCATAGGAATGCGGCGCCGAGTTCAGCGACGAGTTCCTCCATGGCATACGCTTCGTTGCCGAAGCGGCCGGACAGGTCGCGGTCGAGGCGGTGTTTTGCACCGCTGGCATGTGTCAGCTCGTGACAGAGCACGGCGTAGTAGGCTTCCGACCGCGAACTTGTCGCGGTGCCGGTGAACAGATGCTCATCCGGCATCTGGACGAAGTCATCGCTTGGCCGGTAGTAGGCCCGTGAGCCGCCGTAGCGGATGTCCACGTTGGTCGCGGTGACGAACGCATCGGCACGCGCCATACGCTCGACCGGGTTGGACGGCGGCGGCGGTTCCTCCAGCTGGTATCCGTCGACTTGCGCGACGTTGAAGACCCACGAGGCCTTCGCCACCCGACGTTTGCCGTCGTCGTCGGGGTTTTGCGCGTCAGGCTCGGTTTCGTAGTTCTTGTAGAACACGACGAGCGAGGCTTTTTCGCCTTTGCGCACTTGGGCATCGAGTTCGGCCCATTGGCGGTAGGTTCCCCACAGCGGGGTCTGATATCCGAACGCATCGGATGAAGCCCAGAGTGAAACAATGTTGATCCCATTGTACGGGTTCTTCGTCAGGGCATTGACCGGCAGGACGAACGGAGCGTTTGGCCGGTACCACGGCATCTGCGGCTCGCCGGGATTGGCTTCGATGGCCGCGATGATCGTGTTGGTAATGTCGGCGTGGAGGTCTCGCCGTTGGGTATCGCGCATGGTGGCGCTCTCCTCATGTTTGGCAAAGCGCGCCTATCGCGCTTGCTTCATGAGGATTTGAGTTCCGATCCGTGGGCCTCGGCGTCACCCGCAGGGCCGGAACGTCAGTGGAGGAGAGCGGCCCCCTTGCCGCTCTTGACGCTGGGGTGGATCGGATACGATTCAAAGACGAAGCAAGCACACTTGGTTTGAGATGCGTGGCCGGTGCCAGCGATGTGCTTGCCCGCGTCAGGGATCGAAACCGACAGGCGGCAACGCACCAGAGGTGCGTTTCATGAGAGCCCGGCCCCGAGCGCAGCAAGGGGAGACGCTGAACTGCATTCATCTTGACCTGTACGTAACTTGACCACTCATACTGCGCTGATCCGGGGGAACGGGGTCAGCTCATGGGTGCGGTCATTGTGGTCGCCGGGATTTGGCTGCTGCTCATGGTCTATGAGCCGCTGCCACACGTGCGCGTTGGTCTGGGCTCGATGGCGCTCGGCTATATTTTGGCCTGGTATGTCCCGATCTGGTTCAAGCATCGGCATGTAAAAAGTCAGAATCGGCTCCTCGATCGATGCCGGGCGCTGCTCATGCTTGGGTCGCGGGCGATGGAGGCAGGCGACAAGGCAGGAGCGGAACAGGTCCTGACCCGTATCCGCAGACTCGAATGGGTGTGGCGGCTTGGTGCAGCCGTTCCATTCCGCATCAGTCTGGCGCTTTGGGCAATGGCATGGGCCATTGCCATGTGCATAGGCATTCGCTTCCTTGGGTCATTGGTCGTCCAGTACGGTTGGTCCGGGAAAGTAATGACCAGCAGCCAGATGCTTTCGGAGCTCCAACTTACCGCAATGATCAGCATGACGGCGCCAATGTACGCCCTAATGGGTTACTTCGAGGCATGGCGAAACCCTTGGGCGATCGACAACTGCGGGGATCGCTTGTGGCAAATTATCTACGGGACACGAGCAGTCGAGACTGCCCCGGTGGAGGAGAGATTTGATGTACCGGACTTTGACGGCCTGACCCCGCACCAGATCTTTGGCGTTGGTCCAGACGTGACTCGGCGGCAGCTTCACCTAGCGCGGCGGAGACTTGTTCAAGAGCTGCACCCTGATCGATGGCACCATGCCGGCGTGCAGGAACGCAAGGCACGGGAGGAGGCATTGAAGCGCGTGAATGCAGCCTACGACATGCTGAAGCGTCAAGTGGCTTAGAGGGTGCGATCCGCGTAGCGGATAGAATCGCTCGCGTTCTTACGCGAGCACGTCGGATACGGACGCATGCGGCCCAACGGGGCAAGCGATTAGACGTCTGAGGCTGTCAGGATGGCGCTGTCGTTATGTATACATAAGGTGGTCGAGGCATGCCTCGTCTGAAAGGTAAAACTGATTTTATCGCCGTTCTACGTAGCCACATTCTGTCTTGAGAAAAAGCAAAACGATTGAAGGTTGCATGTTCTGAAATTCTGGAAAGTGTTCTGAAGAAATGTTCTGAAGTGTTCTGTATCTATATAGAGGGCGCCACCGTTTCAGCGTAAAACCCGCCACCGATTCAGCGTAACTCTATTTAAAAGCGCCACCGATTCAGCGTGGAGGCGCCACCGATTCAGCGTAGCCTCGATTAAAATGCTCGCAAATCTGCGCATTTTGCGTGCTAGGCAGCGCCACCGATTCAGCGGAGCTGTCACTTGATCTCTGGCAGTGCCATGACCTCAGGGTCAGTCGGGAAAAGGGTGAGACCATTCTTGTTGGTTTCCAGGTGCAACTTCGGAAACACTTCCTTTAACTCGCGTATCTCCGTGCTCAGATCTGTGCGGAACGCACGCAGGCGACCATAGCCCTGCCCGAACTGATCGTATGCCGCTGTCCAGCTTATCTTTAGCGGCTTGCCTAAGTTCTTCAGCCGATACGAAAGCCAGAACATCAAATCGAGCTTACGCGGCGAGTTGGCAAAGGCTTTTACCGCGTGGATGTTGACGGGCAACGCGTGTTCAGTGAGCGTATCGAAGAAGTCCCGGCTGAACGTGAGTGTTGAAGGCCAGAGTGCGCGCTGATCTGGGTTGTCTGGCAACCAGACATCCAAACGCGAGAACGGCTGCGTGTTGATCGTGCTAGCGCGTGAACCGTTCCAGACACCAATACGCATGTGGCAGGCAGCGAGTGCGTTTATCTGCTGCTTGAACGCGGTAAGTGTGCCGCGCGGCCCTCCGGTTACGGGAAAGCCAATCGCCTCAATGAAAGCTGTGAGACTATCCTCGATTTGAATCGTCGGGCTCTTCTGGCGAATGGCCTCGCTGCACAGATGCAGGAGCAGTAAGCGGGCGCGGGTGCCGTGCGGCAATGGCTGGGTCACCCACTTTCCGTCCGGGCCTTGCAACTTGCCTGCTTCCACGACGAGGCTCATGCGTCCGTGACGCCGCTCGTACTCACGCACCTCGATTGGTTGTTGCGTATAGGGCAAGCTGCATATCGCCAGTACGCTATGAATGTGACGTAGATTCTCCTGCGTGATGCCGCCCGCCTCGATGCGCTGGCGCGCAAGAGCACGGCGAGTAGCACCAGGTTTTAGTCGCTTTAGCAGGTCGCGATCCGCTTGCTTTAAGACGCACGCGCGCCGCAAAAATTCATACGCAGCCGTTCCCCTCGCCGCTTCCAGCTCGGCTAGCAGGTCCGCATCGCGGATATCCGTTGCTTCGGGAGGGACAACGCTAGCGGAGGCGGCGTCCATCGGAGATCATGTCGTCATCGTTGATGGTCACACCGGTCGACTTGAGAGCCGACATAACGACATGCCTTGTCGTGCAGCGCGCCGAACGGGCGCGGTCGTGCAGCTGGTCAACAACATATTCCGGCAAATCGAGGGTAACTCTGCGGAGTACCGCTGGCGGCTTGACCAACGCGAGCGGTGACGGAGCCTGGACGGCGACAGCTGGCGATGACACAGCATGATTTAAGGCGGGCACGCCTTTGCGGGCAACGAATGCATCCAGCTCGGCATCGCTTGCTGCGATGCTGGCCAAGGGCTTGAAACCGCGACTGGTGCTCATGCTGCCTCCTGGATATCGCTCGCACCGAGCACCTTGTCGATCTCCTGAACAATGGCGTCCATCTCCGCCACCGCTTTAAGTGCCGAAACTCTCCCTTCCCCGCTCTGGTGTGGTGGCTTCCCGTTTAGGAAAGCTTCTCGGTATGGGGCGCGCTTGTGCATTAGGGTCTCAAATCGCTTGAGACCAAGCCGTGCCACTTCCGCAATCGTATGACGTTGATAGTGCGGGTCGAGGGGCTCAACCATGTTGAGAAGCAGCCGGTAGGGAATGTGACCGCCGAAGCTATCGTTCAGTTCGTGGAGGTCGCGGATGACCTTCATTGCTTCATGCAGATCAGGTTCAGATGGTTGAGCTGGGACGATGACGAGATTGCTACGGGCCATAGCCTGGAGCAGAGCCTTCTCGTAGACCCCGGCAACATCAATCAGAACGATGCTGGGCGGGTTCGCGTGGCCAGCCACCTCCTTCAGATGCCCGAGCAGGTCTGCCGGCGCCACCTGAGACACGGAAAGACAGGGTAGATCGACGTTGTGCTGGCGGAACCAGCGTAGAACGGTTCGGTTCTCGTCGAGGTCGATGATGTGGACTGCATCGCCGCGATGAGCCAGGGCTCCAGCCAGGCTGATGCACAAAGTGGACTTGCCGACGCCGCCCTTGGACGACGCGACGGTGATGACGCGTGTGATGTGTTGCATTGGGCTAGTGCAACACGACGTCAGTACTTGTGCAAATGATGAGCTGCGTAATTGGGCAGTTGCGTAGACGGGCAGTTGCACATTTGCCGAGGACGGGACCTGGATGTCGCGAAGCCAACGGCACTGGCTTTAAGATGTGCAAGTGAGTATTTGCCCAAGCACGTACTTGGGTAGCAGGCGTCGGAACGCCTAGGTCGCCGAACGGTACGCCCGGGGTACGCCGGACGATTTTGAGGCGATTTCGAAGGCCGCTAACTCATTGATTTTATTGGCTGGGGGACTAGGATTCGAACCTAGACAGGCAGAGTCAGAGCCGAATTATCTAGCCGAATGTCTGGCGTCGCATACGGATTGTCTGTCCAGCCAAAAGTTCGAGGACGGCTCGGGGCAGGAATGGAGGGGTTGGCCCCATTTAATTTGCCGCACTATCCTGTCCAAAGTCTGCTGAATAGAGCGGATCAGAGAGCGACTTGCCGACTTCTGCGTTCACGGCATCGACCCAGGCTTTGGCGGACACTGACAGCTCGGCCTTGCAGGCCTCTGGGCCGGCAGCCGAGCATTTAGCCTCAGCCTTCTTCTTCAGATTTAGGCTGCGTTCGAACTCGGCGCGCGCGGTGGGGTCGCTGTCGGTGCAGGGCGCGTAGACCTTCATGCGCGCTTCGTGCGTGCGGATCGAGACCAACGGTCCATCGGCTGCCGGGATCTCTCCGCTCGTCTTCTTGAGGTTACCGACGAAGGCGTCGAGCTTCTTGCCGTTGCGTGCACAGGCGCTTTGTACGCTGCCGTCGGCGGCGGGCTTTGCGGTCGCGTCGAGCGACGTGAGTGCCTGCGCTGCGGGGGCAGCCATGGCATGGCTGGCGTGTTTCTCGACGATGGTTTGGAAGGCGGTACGCGCGCGGTCGATCTGCCCGTCGCGCTTCAGCTTGTCGGCGAGCACGAACAGCTTGCCGGCGTCGAGATCGGTAAGCGAAGCAGTGAAGTCAGCATCGGCCTTCGCACGTGCCTCTCCCGCCGCCTTGTCAGCCTCGGCCTTCAGTGCCGCGAGCTGCTGCTGCTTTTCGGCGGCGGCGGCGGCCTGTGCTTCGGCAGCTTTCTGCGCTTCGGCGGCCTTTTCGGCTACGACGCGATCCTCCTCGGCCTTTTTTGTTTCGGCGGCCTTTCGGATCTCGGCCATGTACGCGGCGACCTCAGCCAGTTTCGATGTCTGTTGAGCCTTGATCTCGGCAATGCAGGACTTGATTCTTGCGATTACGGGGGCTGCATGTTGGGCCCATAGGCTTTCGCAGCCTCGCGGGGACGATGGATCGGGGCACGTGTACGGCGTTTGGCTGCCAGGATTATCAAACTTATAGACGAAAACCTGATGCTCGTTACTTTCCGTCGTTTGCGCGAAAACCGCGCCTGCGGCGTCCCAGACTCGTGATCCATTCAAGCTGTCGAAGACGGGATTTTCGGTGCTCAGGGACGTGTAGGCACACATCTTGTTCTCGACAGTGCTGTACATGGTGTCGGTCACACGCCCGCGCTTGGAGGTGGACGCGCCTACTGAGCGACCCCACCAGAAGTTCATTTTCGAGGATCCTTCTGGATTGCCGGTTATTATGGTACCTGGCCCCATCAACAACCCCCCAGCACAATGCCCGCTCCATGTCGCGGTCGCATATGTCTTGCGTTTTTGCTCGATAACCGCCGGCTCCTGGCCTGCGATGGGCAATATGATGCTGCAGCCGGCTTTCAGCTTAAATTGCATTTCCGTTGCCGCGAGGAGCGGGGGTTTCGGCGCAATGCCGACTGCTTTCGCTTCGACACTCTTGGGTGGCTTTTCGGGTTCCTGCTGCTCCTGAACAGGTGTCGTCTCGGTGGCCCAGCTGTCCTGTGCAAATGCATCATGGGTAGCGGCGAGCGCTAGGATTGCTGCGAGAATTGCCGCAAGGGCCGGCCGCGATCTCATTGTCTTTCCTCGACTGTCGGCCGTGTCATTTGCAGAGACCAAAGACCTGACCGTTTCGGTACTCGACCTTGCCCGGCAAGTCTGGGCTCTTGCAGGCGTACCACTGCACGCTTTTTCCACCTCTCGTGTGCGCTCCTACTTTCGAGTTGGGGCCGACGGTCAAGGCGCCGAATTGCTGTTTCTCGCACTGGAATGAGCTGCCCCAATTCATCGCACCGGGATACTCGACGAAATCTGCGATGCAATAGTGCATTTCTATGCGGTAGTTGCAGGAGTTGGCAAATCCGCCAAAGCCAGGGCCGTCGTACGGCAACAAGTTGATGCACTTGCCGTCGGGATGCTCGGACCATATGACGTGCTGCTTGTCGCTCATGTCGGGCGGTGGTGCGACGAGGTTGCCGGACGGCGTCGGCAGGAAGGCGAGGCCTGTTTCTTCAGACCCGGGCGCAGGCTGTTGTTCTGGTGTCTGTGGTGCCGCCGCCTGGCCTTTTGCGATCATGTTCTCCGCGCCCGCAATGTAGGCCGCCGCTTCGGGGTGGCCGGCGCACTTGCCCTCGAACATCGCCTTCTGCTCGGTGCCGAGCTTGAAGGAAATCTCCTGTACCGGTCCCGGCCAAGACTGCGATGAGACCTGAAGCTGCTTGATCTCATTGATGCAATCCTTCTCCCAACCGGTATTGCGGATTGGCTTGCCGATGCGGCCTTCCTCGCTCAGCGGGCCGTTCTCTGGGAAGGGCGACTTTATTGCGGACGGATTGCTGGTTTCCGTCTGCGCGGGTGAAGGGGCTGGCGCTGCGGCCACAGGGGCCGCCCAGGGGTCTTCGTCGATATTTGCAGCGGTGGCTGGAGAGGCAGGCGCGTCGCTCGACGCCGCGCTTGCCGCTGCAGCGCTCGCATTGTTCGGAATGCACCCTTGGCTGATATCTGCCTCTGTGCAGCCGCGATTGAAAATGCGCGGCTCAAAGACAGGGTTCTCGGATCCAAAGATCCTCTTTCCTGGCTTCGGATGGATAACCCGCGATCCTTGACCGTGAACCCACTTGTCTTCGGTACAGGATCCCCGCCATTCGAGTTCGGCGTCACTGTAGACTTTGGAGTGTCTCGGGTCGCCGTAAAGGAAACAGCCTTCTCTGGTCGTGTAGACTTGCCATCCCGCCCGTGCCGGAGTGCGAGGCGCTGAACTAGTCACGACAGGCGCCGTACCGGGCACGCAACCCTGAATGTTCTCACCGGTTGACAACTGCTCACATCCCATCGCCATTCGTGAGGGGCAGTAGAAGTCGCAACCGCCCATGTCCCAAAGCCCGTCCATTACCCCGTTCTTGAAAGACCCGCCCCAGGCGATCGCATCTATGCCCTCCAGCCTTTTGATCTCCGGACCGCGACGCGTCAGACGTCCGGCGCCATCAGATGAGTCCGTGCCGGCGGGGCGTCCTCCGTCAATGAGCTCGCCCATTGTGCACGCGCCATCCCATTCATATTTCGTTCCGTCATCAGCACCGGGTCTGGTCCACTGGTAGAAAATGCAGCCCTTGGTGGTGGTTCGCTTGACCCACGCAAATTCCTGCGCTTGCACCGTGCCGCTTGTCGCGAAGACGGCCGAACAAAAAAGCGCACCAAAAGAAATCAGTCTCAGCCATGACATTTTCGAGGGACCTCGTGCGCTAAGGCGGCCATATCCATCCTCACCACTGCGGCACGCACTTTGCTTTCACGGCCGTGCGATTGCAGGTCTCCTGCGTCTGATTGCGGATGCGCTGCAGCTCGGCCGTCTGCATCTTGGCGCCCTGGTCCGCGCAGCCGGAAAGCTTGCCGAGCTTGATGTCGAGGGCCATGAGGAGCGCCTCCATCTGGCGCACGACCGACTCGGCGTGCCGTCGCGTGGCCTCCGCGAGCTCCTGGTCGACGTCGGCGAAATTGCCGCTGCAGCCTCCGCCCTCCTTGCCGGCGCTTCCGGACCCATCGACACTCGTCGCCCACTTTCCGGCTCCCCTATCCTCTGACGACGCCTGTGGGTTGGCGCCCGGCTCCGTCGCCCCGACGTTGGCCGCCCAAGGATCCTCGTCGAGATGGCTGGGGGCATTCGCTGTTGCCGGTGGTGGCGTGGGAGCGGGTGTCGGTGCAGGCGCAGATGTCCTAGGTGCCGCAGCAGCAGCGCTAGGTGAAACTGTCCCATCATCCTCTTCTGCCGTGTCTTGAGCGACAAGCTTCTGGAACAGCGCGTCAATCTGGGCTTTGTCGGGTGTGTGGTAGACGCCGTCCTCGCACTGCCCGGACTCGAACTTGCGGCACTCCTCCTGTTGCTCGCGAAGCGACGCCTCGAACTTCGCGCCCTCGACTTGGGCCCCCCTGCAAGATGGCAGCATGCGGAACAGTCTGAGTTTCAACTGCTCCTGAGCGACGTAATGCTGATTGACCTGCTTGACCGAATAATGGTCGAAGCGATCGCCCGACTTGTTGATCACGTCCTTTTGCAGTGGTTCGATGAGCTTGAAGAGCAAATCTATACAGCGGTTGTGAACTTGAGTTGCCGTTGGCTGACGCTTGGGAAGGGCGAGTAGGTCCGCGACTGTCGTGGGCGCTGAGCCGGGGACGCACCCAATGGCTAGCTTGCCATCCGGACCTATGGGGCACCCTTTCTCGAATCGTACACCCTTGCCATTGAATTTCGCGTCGCCCACGATGACACCGTTCGCGAACGTTAGCTCAAGCTTGTTCGGCCGTTTGCCGAGCGATTCCTTTACGTCCATAGTCATCGTGCCCTGACCCTCGATCAGGGAGCCGGGTGAGCAAGGTGCACTCCATTTGAAATAATCGAACGGACTGATGCGCTTGTCCCACCAGATGAATAGGCAGCCGTCGACCGTTTGGCGCTGAATCCATTCCGGCTGCTGCGCGACAGCAGGGTTGATTTGCAGCATGACAGCTATCGTGGCGATGACCGGAGCCGCAGAGACCGGGCAACGGCGCCGCAGAGCCGATCGCAATTGGCCTGCATATTCCTTATTCAGCCGCCCTTTCCTCACGTCGCCCCCGGCATCGACCCGTCCGCTCACGAACCATTATAAGCAGCCTCAGATTTTACTCCAGCCCGCACGACACAATTGTGGGAGGTGTCGAGACGCGAACTCCGCAGTGAACTACTTCACCGCGCAAACACTCACACCCGGCACCGATCGGCAGCCGCCCTCGTCGCGGTCCGTATCTGAACTCCCGTAGGACTGCTCCGGCGAACTCTGCGCGGCCAGGTAGGCTTGGCTCGCCTCCGAGGGCTGGCCCGTCGGCAATTGAGCCACGCACTTTCCCTTGGTTGCGTGCGCGTCACACGCCCGCGCTGTCGCGTCGAACGAGGCGCTGTGCTGTTGGATCATCGATGTATACGGCTCCGCGTTCGGGCACTGGTCCCACATGATCTGCCGCTGGGTCATCAGCGCCCACATGGTCGCTTCCATGCGTTCAATCTCGTTGCGGATGTTCGACGAGGCGTTCGCGAGCTGCTGATCAACTTGGCGCAGGGCCTCGTCACACGATCCCCCGCCGCCTGAGCTGTACGCCGCCTGCTGGGTCAGTGCCGTTCCGTTTGCAGCTGCTGCTGGTGCTGTACCAGTTTGAATTGCTCCGAGAATCCCGGCCGCTGCGGGGTCTGTTGCGCTGGCTGCGGCTGCGGCGATAGCCTGCTGCCCCGCTTCCCCACTGGCGCCTGCTGCAATCAGACCGGCCGTGGCGACGCCCCCAAGGAGTAGAGCGAACACCTCGGCGCCCGCATCCCCACTATTGGCCGTTGACTCCTCTGCTTTTTTCTCGCTCCCGCTAGGGGTGCCTGGGTGGAGCGGGTCTGTTCCGGCGATATCAGGTCCCGTCTCACAGGCCGTAAGTGCGAGCGCAAGGGTCACAGCCGTGGCGTAGCGGCAAGCGCCACGTGAGCGGCGCCGCAATTCAATGGAGAACTTCATGTTTTGCCCCCGTCAGCAATATTCATCACTGTCGGGGTGTTCTGCGTGGCGGCGCTACACCCAAAAAGGGTGGGACAACGGAAATATGTGTGATCAGCGGATCGTAAGTGCCCCTTAGAGACGGGGGATCACATCACTTTCCACAAAGAGCTACAGAACACTAACAGTCGATCAATATGGCGCGCTGAATTTTACACCGCCAGCATGTTGCTCGCCGTCTTTTGCATAACGGCCTTCGTAGTTCAGTTTTAAATTGATGCCGGTTCTTGTCAGAATATGCAGACCGGATTCGATGTCCGCTGCATACTGTTCGTACTTTCCTTTGACCAGGAATGGCGCGACGCCGGCGGGTGCCGCAGCGAAGTTGGTCGTGACACTAACTTCATCGTCATCGAACATGATGATGCCAGCGCGAAGATACGGGCGAAGAATTGTGCCGTCCGCGGAGGCAATCTCAGTGCCAACTTCAAATCCTGGTGTTACGGAAAGCAACCAGTTCTTCGAGCTGTCTAACGTCAGGGCTGCTGACGCGCCTGTTTCCGTGTACCCGTCGGCGTGAATGTACGTTGCAGCCAAATCAATCATAGGCTTCCAATACCACGGGCCGAAGTCGCTCGTGTGCGAGATGCGCAATCGAGACGCGCCCGACCAAACGTCCTGATCGCCACGCGCCGTCTCTTGGAGGGGACCGAGACTGACGTAGCGGCGGTGATCGTAATTGGCAAAGCTGCCAGCAATATTCCAATAGGCATTCCAGGCCCCCCACTGATTTTTCAGCACGAAGCCGAGAGAGACGCGGTCAGCATCGCTGTCACCGAGCCGTTGCGCACTATTGAAACTATTAGAAGACAACTCTTCATATCCTACGGCGAAACCAAGCCGAAGCTGATCCCAGAGAGCACCTTGCGCGCCGCCCATGAATTCATACCCAGTTTCTTCGACTCCGGTATCGCCGCTGCTGGCGTCGCGCTCTAAGCGTCGCGCGCCGAATTTGGCGTAGTAGCACTGGCCTTCACGAGTCCATTTCATATTGCCGTCGCGTTCCGTGCAACTCAGCATCGTATTGCTGAATGCGGTGTTGGCGCCGCTCGTATTGTTCGCCTGCGTACCCGGATTCTGGGGCAGCAGGGTTAAGAGGCCGCTTGCCAGTCCTTGCGGATTATCGGGACTGAGAAGGATGGCATTGACGACTGGTGTTAGGCCATTGGTTTCGCCAGTGTCGCCGCCGGCAATCGCCTTGGCCATCGCGCTGATGTTGCTCGCATTTGTGCCGGTGGCCGTACTGGCTGCCTCAGTGACTAGTTCTTCTGTTTCGACAGTACGTCTGGCTGTCAACGTCGCCGAGTTGGCGTTCAATACCACCTCGAAATCGTAAGCGGCGGTGTCATCAACCGACAGCGTCGAGCCAGTCTCTATGCCGCCTGCGGCGGTCAAAATCGTGTACTGGCTTTCGATGACGGTGCTCAGCGGTATGATCGGCAGAACCGAGCCGGCAAGCGCCGCACGGCCCGTCACTTCGAGCAAGTCGGAGGTCATGGCGTCGGGATTGACGTTGACTATCATCGTTCCAGCGCTCGTCTGCACAAAATTTCCGACTAGAACCGTTTTCTTGATCGCAGCATCCCCTCCGGCGCTGAAAGTATCTTGGTTCGTAAAACTGTTTCCGCTGCCAAGCTTGATGTCGCTGTTGCTGTTGAAGCGGCCGGTATTCAGAATGCTGTTTGCACCGCCTCCGAGGTCGACGTCGCCCGAAATTGTGCCGTCGTTTTGGATCGTGTCGTTGCCTGCGCCAGAAATAATGTCGCCGGTGATAGTGTCGAAGTTTTCAATGTTGAGTGGGCCAGCTTGGAACTGCACCGTGTACTCGATCTCTTCATCGGCTTCTTCATCGAACTCGCTGACGGTCAAGGGACCTTCGTAAGCTAAAACGGCGGTTCCGCTCGCTGCGCTAATTATTCCGTGATTGCGTAAGGTATTCGTTGCGCCGCCCAGGAACAGCACGCCAGTTCCAATCTTCGCGACCTGGTGGTCGACGTCCGCGTCCTGGCCGCCGGTGACGGAGACGCCCGTGCCAACTTCGACAGTCAGGTCACCGGCATTTGTCATGACATCAGAGCCGACGACCGGATCGCTGCCAGCGCCGACGACGATACCTTTGCCGCCCTGCCCTGTTGCCTGGACATTGCTGTTGGCTTTGACAGTGGCGCTGCCCGATTCCGATGTGGCGACGATCCCACTGCCATAGGTTCCATTGGCCGTGACCGACCCATCGTAATCGACGAGTGCAGAGCCGTACCGGCTGTTGGCCTCTATGCCGATCGCTGCAATCCCCGTCGCGGAGATTGTGCCGTTGCCTTTGATTTCGACGGTTGCCGCATCGCCGCCTTCGCTATCGCTGTCTTCGCCTGAAACAGCAAAGATGCCGATCGCGTCTTCACCAGCGATTGCAATTGCGCCGTTGTTATCGATTTCAATTGTGCCGGCAGGACGCATTTCGGCGAAGATGCCGCGTGAATTGTCTCCGGTCGTCGAGAGTGCGCCGGTGTTGGTAATCGTGATTGTTTTAGTCTCGGTGAATTCCGAGTTGTTCGTCGACCACTGATCGGCAAGAATCGCGTTGCTCGATTCGCCGTCCATGGTGATGTCGCCCGAATTTTGGATGGTGATGCCGCCGCCAAGTGCTTCAGCGTGAATACCCTTGGTTCCAAATCCGATGATGTGTATGTCGCCCGAGTTCGTAACCGTTACCGCGCCGCCGGGCCAAGCGATGCCATCGGCGACATTCCATCGAAACGGATCAAGACCAAGACCCGACACGGCACGAATACCGTTGACGAAGTTGCCCGATGCGGTCAAGTCGCCGGAATTCGTGACCGAGACAGCATTGACCGAACCCCAGACTTCGATCGGCGAGAACGTGTCGTTTTCGTCCCCGGGCTCGATCGTGATATCGTCGCTATTCGTAAGTTCGAGATCCTGACTGAAATAATCGATCAGGTATGCGGTGAAGACTTCGGTCGACCAGTAAGATTCGTCGTACCAGACGGTTCCGATAACATACTCATAGCCGTTCCAAACGAGACCTTGGCCTGCGACCACCCGCTCCGCGACGTGGAAGGGCGATGCGTACATGTAAAGAGCTGCCGGATAGGGCGTATCGCGTGGCGTCGGATCTCCGAAAATTGATTGGTTTTGATAGGTCAAATTCGTGCTGTTGTTCAGCACGACTGGACCTCCTTCGCCGGCGTTGGCGAATGACATTTTGGAACCATCGGGATAGACGCACTCGGTGGAGGTCGGCCCACCGCTCAAGACGGTCATAACCTGGCCGGTTGGAATGGCCGCTCCACCGCTGCATGGATCATCTGCCAAGACAGGACTTACTATCGAAATCGCATGTCCGACAGTCAGCAATCCAGCCACGAAAACGGACTTCATATCCATCGCACGGCGCTTACCGCTGCGGATACAAATTTTCATAGCCATCCCCCGCTCTGTCAGATGCCAGACGAATTTCGCGTCCTGGGGAATTGGTGGCAGAGGCGGGTTGTGCTCGCTACACCCTAAAAGGGTGGGAGAAAGGACATATGTGTGATCACCGGATCGTAAGTGCCCCTAACTACGTAAGTACGGCCTGATCTCCTGAGGGTGCGCTTCAACGAAGGCGATGACGCTTCGGCGCTTCTCGATCCCTCGGCCGTTGCCGTTTGCTCCTGTGTCACCGCCGTTCGTAAGCGCATGTGGCACGCTGGTCTCGACGCGGTCGTAAATCGAGCGCCAGGTGGATTTCAGCGTATTGAGCGACAAGCCTAGCACCTCCGCGATCTGCTGGTCGGTAAGGCCGTCGATAGCTTTGGCGAGCAGTCGTTGCTCGGCGCGGGTGAATTGGCAGACTGGGGGAGTGTGTTGCAGGACAAAAGACGTCGTCATGCCTGGCGCCACTTTTGCGATCAAGTCGCGGTCCATGTAATAGACAGTGCGCTTCTCGAAAGTGCTGCTGGCGATTGGCCGCTCATGTTTCGCAATGTCAAAGCTCGCGAGCGGTTGGTAACCGAATGTCAGGAAAATATCGACATGACGGATCCAGTCCTCGTGTATGAGGCGGTTGATGCGATATCCTCGGTGGTCTCGTACGTAGGCCATATGTGCCATGCTACCGACCGTTCGGGGAAATTCGTTGGCAACGTTCCAGTCTCGTTGCATCCAATGCCCAAGGACGTCTAGGCCTGCGCCAGCACCTCCGTTTGCGTAACCTTGCTCGTCCGGTCCGAGGAACTGCCACTCTGCGCCTTCTGAGGCAGCTTTGAGCACAGACTGAAGCAGAAACGGTTTTGGAGCAGCAAGTTGGGCGTCCATGACGCGCTCATGGGTAAACGCCGAAAGCCCGATGCCTTGATCGACCCACCGGTCCTTTGAGCGGTCATAGCTCTCGACGCAGATGCCCTTCATACGATTTGCCTCGAAGAGGCGCGCAAGCGTGGCAGGCAAACGTTGCGCAAGACCAGCGTCGTAGATGCAGTCCCTGAGAAGCCAGTCAGCGCAAAGGCGGGCGTCTGAGGCATCAATCGTCCGGATGCGGAGTTGAGGAGTCATCGGCGGCGACCAAAATGAATACGTTTACATCCGGGCTGGGCCACGCCCGTTCGAGGGCTGCCACCACCTTATTACAGTGTGTGCTGACTTCGTAAAGCCAGAAACCGTCGCAGCGTTTCAACCATGAGGTTTGGACGGGGCACATGAACGAGCCAGCTTGTTCGGGCGTGCGGGGGGCTCATCCCTGGCTGGATCAAGGAAGCCAATCCGAAGCTGAAGCCGATCAACGCCACGGCCGAGCGCGTGGCGTCGGCGCTGATGTTCCGAGGGGCCTATCGCTCCCGTCGCGCTCTCATGCACGTTGATGGGTTTTTCGAGTGGAAGGCGGTGAAGGGCGCACAGCGGCCCTATGCGATTGCAATGAAGGACGGCGCGCCTTTTGCACTTGCCGTTATCTGGGAGCATTCGACGGCGTCCGCTCCATCTGCTCAACGGTACGCCGGACAGCCTTGAGGAGAATTGTGAGGCCGCTAAGTCGCTGATTTCATTGGCTGGTGGACTAGGATTCGAACCTAGACAGGTAGAGTCAGAGCGGAATTTTCTGGCCAGAATCCGATTAGGAACGCGAAGTTGTTGTGTTCCGCCAACATTTCAAGGCGGGCTTAGGACGGCAAGAGTTCTTCGTCGTCCGCTGATCTCCGATCAAACGGATCTGTGTCTGGAGCGGTTCAAAGCCCGTCTGGGGCATTGGTGCCACAGCTCGCAGTCTGAGGAGCGGCACTGTTCGCAGGCGGATTGTTTCCTGCAATGGTCGTTGGTAGCATAACTGAAGGGGCAATACATCTATTGCGTAAGCTGTCGGGCCGCTCTCCTTCACTAATGGGAGGTAGTGGGTCTCGGCTGGCTTCGAGCGGGGTTTTAAGGGGGAAAGTATGTCCGCCAAGACTTCGTCTTCGGCCAAAGCGTCAACGCTCACTATTCGCAAACACTCCATCCTTTTACCTGTGATCCTGCTCGCGCTCACCGCTCTGCTGTTCGTTGCTTACGCCTTGCCGTCGGATTACAGCAAGGTTGCCGATCTTTTCGATATGGACTCGAAGAGCCCGACCGCGGGCGAGGTGCTCACGCGTGCCGGCCACATGTTCGCTGATGACGACGCGACGCTTAGAAACGCCTTCTGGTCCGATTTCGGCCTGCACCCCCTTCGCTTTATCGGCGAGGTCCTGTTTCCACTGTTCAAGGCCTATCTCGAGGTGCTCGGTCACGACTTCATAAGCATCATCCAGAAGGTCGTCGGCACGTCGGGAATCATCGCCCTCTATTCTCTCGTTCCGGGGCTTGCTGGCCTCATCTATCGCCGCCGGTTCACCTCCTGGTTCCTCGCCTCGTTCGCGTTGCTCTTGGCGGTGAACGCCTCGGGCCTGTTTCCGAAGCTGAGCATCGGCGGAGAGCCGATGCCGAGTTCGGGCAAGGTTCTGTTCTTCCTCCTGTCCCAGGTCGTCGTTCTGCTTGTCGCCTATCGGCTGCGGCGCCATGGATCGAGCATCAGCGGGCTGCCGCCTAAACTTCACAACTGGGCGCTGACGCTGCTCCTCATCGGCGCGGGCTACCTGATCTACGCCAATTGGAAGCCCTTCTACTCCAGCGCAGACGAAGCGAGGGAAAAGGCGGCTCGTGAACTCAAAGCCAGCCGAGACAATGAGCGCGCCGGCAAGGCGTCAGCTGGCTGGCGCGACTGTGCGGAGGCGCGATGCCCAGGGCTTGCGCTCCTCGATTCCGGACGAGCTTCGCCGGTCTACGTCGGGCTTTACGAGGTCACCCATGGAGAGTGGGATGCCTGCACGGAGGCCGCGGCCGACCTCTGCCCGAAGAAGGAGTGGCCGACAGCCCAGGCCAGCGACCGCCAGCCGGTCGAGGTGTCGTTCGAGGAAGCCAAGTCCTACGCGAAGTGGCTGAGCGGGCAGACGGGCGCATCCTACCGGTTGCCGTCGAAGGCGGAATGGGACTATGCCGCCCGCGCGGGAGCGCCGCCCGACTACAAGTGGTCCTTCGGCAGCGATCCGAACGAGCTCAAGTCATACGGGTGGTGGGGAGACATCAGCTTATCGAGCGGCCACCACGTCGGCCTGTTGAAGCCGAACGGATTCGGCCTCTATGACATGCACGGCAATTTGCCGGAGTGGATCGAACCGTGCCGGCGCGAAGACGGGACGGTGGAGGATCCTTGCCATTCAGTGGAAGGCAAGGCGATCGGCGGCCGCTTCGACCAGATGCCCGATGAAACGGCTCTCGGGGCGATCCCTTTTACCAATGGCTATTTTGGCAAGGCCGGCATCCGCCTGGTCCGGGATCAAGGCGACAAGGCTCCCGTTCTGTCGCCCACGGGCGTGGAGCAAACCGCCGCGACGGCGCCAGTGGACCGGAACGCGCCTTCGCTGCCGCAGCGCTCGATGTGGTCCATCCTCACGAGCGATTTTACGGGTCTCATCTTCAAGTGGGAAGTGATCCTGCTCGGGCTGCCGCTTCTCTACACGCTGTTCCGCAATGCAGGCGCGTGGGTCAATCAAAAGCCCAAGAACATCGTCATCTGCATCGACGGCACCAGCAACAATCCGGATCAGGTCGATCAAGGCTTCGCCGCGACGACCAACGTTTACAAGCTGTTCCGGATGCTCAAGTCCGACAAGCAGGAGATGTTCGAGCCGGGCGACGTGCTCAACGCGTCGCTCTGCAAGCGCTACGAGGGCAAGCAGCTCGGGCTCTACTATGCGGGCGTCGGCAATCAGTTCGACAACGATCCGCTGCTTGGTTTTTTTGGCCTCGCGACGGGATTGGGATCTGAAGAGTTGGTCGAACGGGCCTATCTCGATCTCGTGCGCGTGTATCGCCCGAACGACCGTGTGTTCATCTTCGGCTTCAGCCGCGGGGCGGCCATCACGCGGCTCCTCGCGAGAGCCATCGATGCGCGCGGCGCGCCGCGCACGGTTTGGACGATCAAGCTGTTTGGCAAACACCGGACGGTCTGGAGCTCGAAAGACAAGCGAACGGTGCCGATCGAGGTGGTCGGCTGCTGGGATACCGTCGGCTCGTTCGGTGTCGCTAAGACCATCGGCGGCGTCAATCTGCAGCAACTCGCCCTTTTCCGCGACATGTCGGTGCCGGACAACGTGCGCCATGCCTATCACATGGTCGCCCTCGACGAACGCCGCCAGGAGTTCGAACCGACGCTCATGGACCCCGATCCGAACCGGCCCGAGCGCATCATTGAAGTCTGGTTCGCCGGCGACCATGCCAACATCGGTGGCGGCTGGGCCACCGACCGTCTTTCGGACGTCACCCTCGATTTCCTCCTGCGCCGCATCAGCTGCGGCTACGCCGACACCAAGGAGCAAGCCGGAAATGAGGACTGGGGCCTTCACCTCGTGGCGTGGAAGGCCGACAAGCTCGACCACTGGAAGCGGCAGGACCTCGATCCGCTCGTGGTCGACCCGGATCCGCTCGGCCAGATCCAGCTGTCATTCAGCCACGCGTTCAACTACCGGCCGCGCAAGATGCCGCCGCACGCGGTCATCCACGATACGGTCTTCGAGCGCATGGTGTCGTCGCTGCCGCTCTACGCGCCGCAGTCGCTCTTCGACCTCAACGACGAACTCGACCGGCGGCGCGATTTGATCGACGGTCAGGTTGCCAAGCTTACGGAGAGCAAGCTCCTGTCTGCCGACGACCTCAAAAAGATCGAAGGCTACAAGATGAAGCTGCGTCTCAATCGCTTCGACGAGTACTATCGGGAGAAGCTCGTGCCGTCGTTCAGCAGCGAGTATATCGCCAAGGAGATCGCGCTCGCGAACGGTCCGGACGGGTCGCTCGACATGAACGTCCGGAACACAGCGGGTGGCATTACGGCTGGCTTGCCCGTTGCTGCACCGATTTCTGCTTAAAACGCTTAGATGCGTGGTGTCGTGCTGCGAAAAGTGAAGGGCTGTTCGGAGGAACCGCTATGGGAAGGCTTGTCCTTGGTGTTCTTCTAGGCGCCCTGCTTGCCATCGTCTACGTCCGCTACGACTGGCAGCTGCCGATGCTGCTGCAGCTCTCGAAAAAATTACAAGGCAATCTCGTATCCTCCGCAACGGAGAGCGCGCTGTACGATTTCGAAGCGGATGCAGAGTCCCGTCGGCGTGCCCTGGTCGTCTATTTCGCCAATCGCGCCGAGAGCGCCGCGAAGCTTGATGCGGAAGCCGGACACCCTTTCCTCTCAGCGCTAGTGGCAGAGAGGGCTCGTCGTGAAGCCCGCCAGCTTATGGCTATCGATGAAGGCTCCGAAGTTGCGCTGTCGAAGCCTGCTTTGCGCGAAGCGCTTGCGCGCAAGCATGGCACGAACGATCCCGCTGCGCTCAAGGATGCTGTCCGTTTGCAAGCGCTCGATGAGAGACCGTTCCTGAAGGCGTGGCTCGAGCGGAAGGTCGGTCCAATCACGGGCGACAACCTAACCGATGCGCTCGAACAGGCGGCACGAGACCCCACGCCTTAGCCGTCTTGAGCAAGATTTTAGGCTCCCTCGGCACACCTCATCCACTCAGAGGGGAGGGTCCGTCCGGGGGTTAAATTTCTGGACCTGATCGTTCGTCACGGCGAAGGGTCACAACACTCTGAATGGTACGCCCGAGGTACGCCGGACGATTTCGAGGAGACTTTGAAGACTGCTAAGTGGTTGATTTTGTTGGCTGGGGGACTAGGATTCGAACCTAGACAGGCAGAGTCAGAGTCTGCAGTCCTACCATTAGACGATCCCCCAAAGCCGGGACCGCGGCGGGCCGTCAGACGGGCCATGAATGTTCGCGCTGGCGATAGGTTCCAGCGCGCGCATGGCCCGGCGCGCCGAGACGGGCCGTATATCAGGTGGCTCCCGCGCGCGCAAGGACGGCCGGCTCGGGGGCCCCTTCCGTTTGAGAGTGCGGGCGTTTGCGCGTGGCCGGTACCGCTTTTTTGCGGGCTGTGGAAGCTCCTCGGCGGCGACCGGCTAGCGCGGCGGAAGGGGGGCGAGGGGCGGCAGAAGCTCGGGGCGATACTCGAAGTGCATGGTGTCGTAGTGATACCAGCGGCCGCCCCAGATGAAGCCGTGTCGCTCGAAGATGTGGACGATCTCCAGCGGTATGCGGTTGCGGTAGGCGACCTTGCCGCCAGCTTCGCCCGGCGCCCACCGCCAATAGTCGGATTGGGAAGCAACAATGTCGATGGCGAAGCCCCAGCCATGCGCGGAGACGCGATCGGTGCCGGCGATGGTGCGGCAATTGTAGGTGCCCGAGGCCGGGGCGAGAAACCTGTCGAACTCGGCGGGGAGGCGGTCGAGCTCGCGCGAGACGGCGTCGAGGCGGCGCGCCACGCCGTTGACGCGCGTGATGGCGAGACGCTGGCCCTTCTTCGAAGGCAACCACACGACCGTTTCCAGTTTGGCTTTGACCTCGCCCTTCCTGCAGTCGCCGTACATCTTGTCGAAGAAGGCGGCGTTGCGGGCGCGGCCGGGATCGTCGTCGACGGCGGGGTCCGCTGCTCCGATGCCGGCCGGGTAGGGCCGCTCGAGCATGTCGGCGATGTCGGGTGCCTCGAGCCATTCGGCAAAGGACTTCTTCCCGTTGCCGTCGTCGAGCGGCGTGCGTGTGCCGTCGCGCCAGACGAGGTCGTTGCCGTCGATTCGCTCGAGCGCCTCTGGATAGGCGGCGACGAGGTGCTCGGGGGGCAGGCGCTCTCGTACCGGCGCGGTCTCCGCCGTGGCGGCGAGGGCACATGCAACGGTGGGCGCGAGGAAAACGGCGGCGCGGGCGAATCGCGCCAGGGACCAGGCCATCGAGATGCTCATGCGTGCGGGCAACGGCGACAGCGATGATCTGACATGATCGATGCGCCGCTGTCATCTTGGGCGTTGCGTCTTGGTGTTTCCACCGTCGTAAACCGAGCCCTGCGCTTTTGCTTTACGCCCGGAAAGCACCTGCTACAGTGACCCCAGATGCAGCCAGAAAATGGCCTGACGAGAGGGGGAGCCCGATTGAGCGCTCGCCCGGAACCAGGCACTGGGGAACGAGACGTGTCGCAACTCACGGACGACGAGCGTCCAGTCGCTCAAGCCCCTCAACCAACCGCAAAGCCAGCCGATCCGGCGCTCGAGCCCACGGCAGCGGGCGGCCCCAACAAGCCAACCGGCGACGCTCGATGGACGCCGGGGCCGGGCCACAGCGGCGGCGGCCACGGTGGAGGCGGCGCGAACAGCGGGCAAATCTACGGCGCGCTCGATCTCGGAACCAATAACTGCCGTCTTCTCCTGGCGCGGCCCTCGCGGCGCGGATTTCGTGTCGTCGACGCCTTCTCGCGCATCATCCGTCTCGGCGAGGGCGTGTCGCAGTCGGGGCGTCTCTCGGACGCGGCCATGCGGCGCACGATCGATGCGCTCCGAATCTGTGCGTCGAAACTCGCGCGCGCCGACGTGGCGAGGGCGAGGTGCGTGGCGACGGAAGCCTGCCGCATCGCCAGCAACGGCCGTGATTTCCTGCATCGCGTCGAGCGCGAGGTCGGCCTCAAGCTCGAGGTGCTCGACCGCGAGACGGAGGCCAGCCTCGCGGTGTCGGGGTGTGCGTCGCTGATCGATCACAACGCCGACCACGTGCTGGTGTTCGACATCGGCGGTGGGTCGTCGGAGCTCATCTGGCTCGACCTGCCGGAAAGCAAGGGTGATGGCGGCGAGGCCGCGCGGCGGATCGGTGCCAAGCCGAAGATCGGGGCGTGGACGTCGCTGCCGGTCGGCGTGGTCACGCTGGCCGAGAGGTTCGGCGGCCATGACGTGACGCCCGAGGTGTTCGAGCGAATGGTCGCCTACGTTTCCGACCTCGTGCGGCCGTTCGAGGCGCTGCACGGGTTCAGGGCGCGGGCCGCGCAGGGCAAGCTGCATCTGCTCGGCACGTCCGGAACGGTGACGACGGTGGCCGGTATCCACCTTGGCCTCAACCGCTATGACCGCGCGCGCGTCGACGGATGCTGGCTTGAAATCGACGAGATCAGGAAGGTCACCTACGCACTGCTCGCGCACTCCTACGAGGAGCGGGTGGCAGAGCCTTGCATCGGGCGCGAGCGCGCGGATCTCGTGCTCGCGGGGTGCGCGATCCTGGAGGCCATCCTGCGCATGTGGCCGGCGGAGCGGCTGCGCGTGGCGGATCGCGGTTTGCGGGAAGGAATCCTGGCGACGCTGATGAGCGAGGACGGAGTCTACCGCGCGGGACGCCGGCGCCGCCGCCAGCGCCCGAGATAAATATCAATGCGCATGAAGGGCAAATCCGGCCGGGGGGCCAAGTCCAAGGGCGCCTCCAAGGGCTCCGGGAGCGCGCTCGGCGGTGCCGGCGGTCAGCGCGATCTGACCGTGCGCCTCAAGACAGCGCGCAGCAAGAAGCCTTCGTCGCAGCGCTGGCTCGAGCGCCAGCTCAACGATCCCTACGTGTCGGCCGCGAAGCGGGCCGGCTACCGGTCGCGCGCCGCCTACAAGCTGATCGAGATCGACGACAAGCATCGCTTCCTGAAGTCGGGCGGGCGCGTGGTGGATCTCGGCGCGGCGCCCGGCGGATGGAGCCAGGTCGCGGCCGAGCGCGTGCAGTCCATCGGCGGGCGCGGGCAGGTGATCGCCATCGACATCCTCGACATGGAGCCCTTGGCGGGGGTGCAATCGGCGACGAAGGACTTCATGGAAGATGGGGCCGAGGATTGGCTCAGGGCGCAGCTCAAGGGTGGCGGCGCCGACGTCGTGCTGTCGGACATGGCCGCGTCAACCGTGGGGCACGCCAAGACGGATCACTTGCGCATCATGATGCTCGCGGAGGCGGCCGCGCATTTCGCCGGCGACGTGCTGGCGCCGGGCGGCGCGTTCCTGTGCAAGGTGTTTCAGGGCGGGACCGAGCGCGATCTTCTCGATTTCCTGAAGCAGAGATTTTCGGCCGTGCGCCACGTGAAGCCGCCGGCGAGCCGCGCCGACAGCGCGGAGCTCTATGTGCTGGCGACGGGATTCAAAGGCCGCGGGTGATTCGCAGGGGGGCGCGCATTGTGGTGCCGCCTTCTCAAACAGCGATCGGCGCGTCTGCTATCGCTGGCGTGGGTGCCGGCCGCCGAGATGCATCACCGCATGTCGAGGAGTGCCGATCCAAAAACAGCAACGGCGGCCGCTTGCTCGACCGCCGTGCCTCAAAGCTCGCCAGTGCGCGAGCCCAATCTTCATCATCGATTAGATGATGTCGATCTCTGCCGGGAGGTAGCTCGTGACCTCGAGGCCAACTTCCTGCTCGCTCACGGCGGGCTTGGACCAAATCTTCATTTCTCGTTTCCTCCTTAGAAATTCTCGCGCCCTAGAGCACGTCGAACGGGACTTCCTAACCCGTTAAGCGCCGAAGGTCTAATTGATTTTTTGGTTTCCGCGATCAGTTGGGCTAATGTGCAGTTGCGAGAGGATCGGCGCTCTGACGAGCTGCTAAATGGCCTCGAACTTGGGCTCCAGGCCTAGGGTCCAGGAGGCCGCACGGTCGCAGGACCGGTCCCTTCCCCTCCTCCCCGACGGGTGCTATAGGGCATCCGACATTCGAGCCGGCCCAGCCCGTTTTGCATCGCGGCCGCCCTTGTCAACCCGCCCGAGGAGAGAGCCATGGCTAAACGCCCAATCGATAGCGATTTGGGTCTAGCACTGACATTCGATGATGTCCTCCTGGTGCCGGCGGCTTCAGAGGTTCTTCCGAACCAAGTCAACGTGGCGAGCCGGGTCACCCGTACCATTTCGCTCAATATCCCGATCCTGTCGTCAGCCATGGACACGGTGACGGAAGCCCGTCTTGCGATCGCGGTGGCGCAGGAGGGTGGGATCGGCGTGCTGCACCGCAATCTCGAGCCCGACGACCAGGCGCGCCACGCGGCGACGGTCAAGAAGTACGAATCCGGAATCGTTCTCAATCCCGTCACCATTCAGCCCGACGCGACGCTCGAGGAAGCGCTGCTGCTCATGGCGCAGCATTCGATCTCCGGCATCCCGGTGGTCGAGGCGCCCAAGAACGGCCAGAACAAAGGCCGGCTGGTCGGAATTCTCACCAACCGCGACGTTCGCTTCGCGACCAATCCCAAGCAGCGGGTCGCTGAGCTGATGACCAAGGACCGGCTCATCACGGTTACGCGCGACGTCACCCAGGACGAGGCCAAGCGCCTCCTGCACTCGAACCGCATCGAGAAGCTGCTGGTGGTCGACGAGGACTACCGCTGCATCGGGCTCATCACGGTCAAGGACATCGAGAAAGCCCAGAAGCATCCCAACGCCTGCAAGGACCCCGAGGGGCGCCTTAGGGTGGCGGCGGCGACGACGGTCGGCACCGACGGCTGGGTGCGCACCGAGAAGCTGCTGGAGGCCGGCTGCGACCTGATCGTCGTCGATACCGCGCATGGCCACTCGAGGAGCGTGCTGGAGGCGGTGACCCGCATCAAGAAGATATCGAACTCGGTTCAGGTCGTGGCAGGCAATGTGGCGACGGGCGCCGCGACTCGGGCGCTCATCGAGGCCGGCGCCGACGCGGTGAAGGTCGGCATCGGGCCGGGATCGATCTGCACGACGCGCATCGTCGCCGGTGTCGGCGTGCCCCAGCTGACGGCGGTCATGGATTGCGCGCGCGAAGCGCACAAGCACGACGTGCCGATCATCGCCGACGGCGGCATCCGCTACTCAGGCGATGTCGTCAAGGCGCTGGCGGCGGGTGCGGACTGCGTGATGATCGGCTCGCTGCTCGCCGGCACCGACGAGGCGCCCGGCGAGACCTACCTCTATCAGGGCCGCACCTACAAGGCGTACCGCGGCATGGGATCGGTCGGCGCCATGGCGCGCGGCTCGGCGGACCGGTACTTCCAGCAGGAGGTCAAGGACACGCTGAAGCTCGTGCCGGAAGGCATCGAGGGGCAGGTGCCCTACAAGGGACCGGTGGATGCGGTGCTGAATCAGCTCGTCGGCGGCCTGCGCGCCGGCATGGGCTACACGGGTGCGCGGACGCTTCAGGATCTGCGCGAGACGGCCGAGTTCATCCGCATCTCGCCGGCCAGTATGCGCGAGAGCCATGCGCACGGCGTGCTCATCACGCGTGAAAGCCCGAACTATCCGGTCGGCTAGGTGGGCCGGAGCCTGGAGATCGCCGCATGACGCAGACCGCCATCCTTTACCCCGTGTTCGTGCAGGTCGCGCTGACGTTCGCGCTCCAGATTTGGATGCGCCGGGAGCGCCTCGGCGCGATCAAGCGCGGCGAGGTTCAGTTCAGCGACATCGCGCTGCGCCAGCAGAAATGGCCGTCGCGCGCGACGCAGATCTCGAATGCCTTCCACCACCAGCTCGAGGTGCCGATCCTGTTCTATGCGGTGGTGGCGTTCCTGATGATCACGAGCCAGGTCGACATCATGTTCGTCGTGCTGGCCTGGCTGTTCGTGGCGGCGCGGCTGTTCCACGCCTACATCCACACGGGGATCAACAAGCAGCCGTACCGGTTCTATGCCTATGCCACCGGGTCGCTCATTGTGATGGTGATGTGGGTGGCGTTCGCCATCCGCATCCTGTTCTTCTCCGCGGGCGGGGCGTAGCGCCTAATGAGGACTGCCTTTTCCTCACTCCATGGCCGGGCTTGACCGGCCATCCAGGGCCGCACGTGCTGTCGTTGAATGCGCAGCCCCTGGATGGCCGCCTGTCGAGGCGAAGCAGCGCTGCGCGCAGACGGCGGCCATGGTGTGCATAGAGGCCTCGAGAAGGGAACCGATAGACCGTGAGACCGGGAGGGCGCATTGAAGCCGCGGCCGAGGTGCTGGAGGATATTCTGCTCCGCCACCAGCCGGTGGCCTCGGCTCTGCAGGACTGGGGCAAGCGCCATCGCTTCGCGGGCTCGGGCGACCGCAACGCCATCGGCGGATTGGTCTATGACGCGCTCCGGCGTCGGGCATCGCTTGCCTGGGCTCTTCAAGCCGACACGCCGCAGGCGCTTGCTATCGGCGCCGCCCCGACGGCGTTGGGGCTCTCGCCCGAGGCGGTCATCGCCGCTTGCGACGGAGCAGATCATGCGCCGCCGCCGCTCTCCGATGCGGAGTGCGCCGGGCTCAAGCGCAGCCTCGACGATGCGCCGCCGCACGTCCGGGCCGATACTCCCGAGTGGCTCTGGCCGTCGTTCACGCGCCTGTTCGGAGACCGGGCGGTCGCCGAAGGCCAGGCCATGGCACGGCGGGCGCCGGCCGATCTCAGGGTCAACACGCTCAAGGCGACGCGGGAAAAGGTCTTGAAGGCGCTCGCCGAATTCAACGCCGAAGCTAGCTCGACCTCGCCGGTTGGCATGCGCGTGCCGGCCCCGGTCGGTACGCAACGGACGCCGAACCTACAGGCGGAGGCGGCGTTCCAGGCGGGCTGGTTCGAGATCCAGGACGAAGGCTCGCAGATCGCGGCACTGCTCTCCGGCGCGGGGCCGCGGATGCAGGTGCTCGACCTCTGCGCTGGCGCCGGCGGCAAGACTTTGGCGCTGGCGGCCCTGATGCAGAACACTGGGCAGCTCTACGCCTATGACGCCGACCGCCATCAGCTCAAGCCGATCTTCGAGCGCATCAAGCGCGCGGGCGTGCGCAACGTGCAGGTGCTCCGCGCGGGCGACAAGGCTGCCGTCGAGGCGCTGGGGCCGCGGTTCGACATAGTTTTGGCGGATGCGCCGTGCACCGGCACCGGCACGTGGCGGCGCAGGCCCGACGCCAAGTGGCGGCTCAAGCCCGAGGCGCTGGCGGCCCGGCAGGCCGAGCAGCGGGAGGTGCTTGCGCTCGCGGCCGGGCTCGTCAAACCGGGCGGGCGGCTCACGTACGTGACCTGCTCCGTGCTGCCCGAGGAGAACACCGATCAGGCGGCGTGGTTTCTCGGCGCGCATCCCGGCTATGCGGCCGCGCCTTACGAAAAGGCATGGCGTGCGGCGGCCGGCAGCGAGCCTCCCGCGTCGGCGGACGGCGCGCAGGACACGTTGCTGTTGACGCCCGCCTCGCACGGCACGGACGGGTTTTTCATCGCGAGCTTCGAGCGGACGGCGTAGCGGCTCAGGCCGCGGCGGCGGTCGAGGCGGCCGGCTTGGGTTCCCAGGCGGCGACGGTGGCGAGATCGGCTTCCGTCTGCCAGCGGCCGACCTTGCCGCCCGTTGTGCCGATCTGGGTGCTCGTCCTTAGAACCGCCTCGTACTCCGAGCGCGGGATGAGACGGAAGCCCATGGCCTCGATGGTCGGCGTGAAGTTCTTGCCGTCGTTCAGGACATAGCCCCACTTGGCCAGGTGATAGTTGAGAACGGCAAAGCCCATCTTCGACGTGTTGGGGGCGAGGCTGAACTGCGATTCGGTGATGAAGATGCGCCCGACCGAGAGCCCGTAGCCGCCGCCGACGAGCTTGCCCTCCGCGTCCCACACCTCGAACGAGTGGGCGTGGCCCTGGTCGAAGAGCCCGGCGTAGAGGCGCATGATGCGGGGCGTGATCCAGGTCAGCGCGTGCTTGTTATAGCTGCGCTGGCCGGCGCAGGCGGCGATGACCTGCTCGAAGGCCCGATCGAAGGTCACGCTGTAGGGCGCCTTCTTCATGTCGCGGCGCAGGCGCTTCGGGATGTGATGATCGTTGAAGGAGAGCACCATGCGCCACTGCGATGTCCACCACTTGAGCGGTCCGCAATGGCACCACGGGTAGAAGCCCAGGCGTGCGGCGGCGAGAACGGTCTGAGGGGAGATGTCGCGGCAGACGCCGGCGAATGTGTCGGGGATCGGGTACGTGCGTTCCTGATCGGGGATGCGCGTGCCGCCACGCGCCATGTCGGCAAGCGCGTGCAGGACGAGGTTGGGAAAGCTGCTGACGCGGGCCGGCATCACGGCGTAGGCGGTACCGAGCACCCAGCGTTGCGCCCAAGCGTTCCAGCTTTCGCGGAACAGCGTCGCGCGAAGCGCCTCGCTCCCGTCGCGGACAGGCGTTTCTTCGCTGGGCCTTGCCATCGCGTTCGCCATGTCGCTGCTCACTCTTCCCTTCGCCAGCCGAAGGTTAGCCTTCGTCCGTTAAGCGGATGTGGACCGGTGGCCGCGTTCTGCCGGGACCCTTAACAGGCCGTGAACCCCTAGAGCCTGTTCACTTCTCTTCGATACGTGAACCGGCTCTAGGTTTTTGATTTTGAGCATGTTCTTACGCAAAACCGGTGCCCACTTTTGCTGAACATGCTCGAAGGATCGCGCTCACGCGGACTTGCGTGCCGGCGTGTCCTGGGCTTGCTCCGTCGTGGAGTGCTTCCTTGCCGCGACCCATTGGGCCACCGTGGCCAGGTCGGCCTCGGCGCGCCAAGGTCCGGGATGGCTCTCTCCGCCCGCATGCTCGGCGAGCAGGCGCTCGTGCTCGGCGCGCGGGATCTCACGATAGCCCATGGCTTCCTGCATCGGCGTATGGTCGCGCCCGTCGCAGAGGACGAAGCCCCATTTAGCGAGGTGGTAGTAGAGCGCCGAGCTCGCCATCTTCGAGACGTCGCGCTCACGGCTGAAAAGCGAATCCGAGATGAAGATGCGGCCGATAGCGATGCCGAAGCCGCCGCCGACGAGCGCGCCTTCGCTGTTCCAGATCTCGAACGAATGCGCGTGGCCGCGGCGGTTGAGCTCAGCGTAGAGGCGGCGGATGGCGGGCGTGATCCACGTCAGGGTGTGCCAATTGTAGCTGCGCGGGGCGGCGCACTCGCGCACGACCTCGTCGAAGGCGGTGTCGAAGGTCATGTGGTAGGCGTTCTTTTTCATCTCACGCAGGCAGCGCTTCTCGAGCTTGTGCTCGGCGAAGAAGAGCACCATCCGCTGCTTGCGCGTCCACCACTTCATCGGGCCGACGTGGCACCAGGGGAAGAATCCCAGGCGCACGGCGGCGAGCATGCTCTCGGGGCTGAGCCCTCGGCAAGTGCCGGCGAAGGTGTCAGGACGCGGAAAGGTTCGCTTTTGATCGGGAACACGCGTGCCGCCGCGCAGGATATCGCGCGCGGCGTGGGTGAGGAGAAACGGAAGATCGCGGATGCGCTCGGGCTTCAGCGCGTAGACGATGCCGAGGGCCCAACGCTGGAGCGTGAGCTGCAGAGGTTCCGCGTACGGGTCGTCGCGGGTGGTGCGGCACCAGCGGAGATACGCGGCGCTGGCGCCGGCCGCCACCACGGCCGTTCCGATCTCGAGAATTGCGGTCGCCATTCGGCCTCTGTCCCCTTGCTCCCGGAATTGCCGCCGGCGCGGTTCGCCCGTCGCTCAGCATTCAGTCGGCGTTCCATTCAAGGAGTATGCCCGGGGCGGTTAAGGGCGCGTAGGTGCGGCGGTGTGGACGGCCATCGAACTTAACGCGGGGTTAACTTGCGTGATTCGCGCTTCAGCCAACCGGGCCGACGTGCCCGCTTGGGGGTTCCCGTGGACTGCGGCTTCGCGGCGGCCGCCGTCTGCTTGACGCTGGTTCGGAGGGGTGGTCTACCCCCTTTTTGCATGGGGAGGCCTTTCAGCTTCATGTCCTCGACTGTCCTGATCATCGATTTCGGAAGCCAGGTGACGCAGCTCATCGCGCGGCGTGTGCGCGAGGCCGGCGTCTATTGCGAAATTCATCCGTTCCAGCAGGCCGAGGCCGCCTTCGCGCGGCTCAAGCCGGCGGCCGTCATCCTTTCGGGCGGTCCCTCGTCGGTGCCCGAGGCGGGAAGCCCGCGCGCGCCGGACGCCGTGTTCGCGGCGGGCATCCCGGTGCTCGGCATCTGCTACGGACAGCAGACCATGGCGGAGCAGCTCGGCGGCAAGGTCGAGAGCGGGCACCATCGCGAGTTCGGGCGCGCCGTGCTCACGGTTGCAAAATCGAGCCCGCTGTTCGATGGCGCCTGGGCCGAAGGCGAGCACCATCAGGTGTGGATGAGCCATGGCGACCGTGTCACGCGGCTGCCTGACGGATTCTCGATCATCGCCACCAGCGAGAACGCGCCGTTCGCTGCCGTCGCCGATGAGAAACGCCGCTTCTATGCCGTGCAGTTCCATCCCGAGGTCGTGCACACGCCGGACGGGACGAAGCTGCTCTCGAACTTCGTGCACCGCATCGCGGGCCTCACGTCCGACTGGACCATGGCCGCCTACCGGCGCGAGATGATCGCCAAGATCCGCGCGCAGGTCGGCAAGGGGCGCGTCATCTGCGGGTTGTCGGGCGGCGTCGACAGCGCGGTCGCGGCGGTGCTCATCCATGAGGCGATCGGCGACCAGCTCACGTGCGTGTTCGTCGATCACGGGCTGATGCGGCTCGGCGAAGCCGAGCAGGTGGTCGGGCTTTTCCGCGACCACTACAACATCCCGCTGGTGCATGTCGATGCGTCGACGCAGTTCCTCGACGCGCTCGCGGGGGTTTCCGACCCCGAGACCAAGCGCAAGATCATCGGCAAGCACTTCATCGACGTGTTCGACGCCGAGGCGGCGAAGATCGGCGGCGCGGATTTTCTCGCGCAGGGGACGCTCTATCCGGACGTGATCGAAAGCGTGTCGTTCTCAGGCGGGCCGTCGGTCACCATCAAGTCGCATCACAACGTCGGTGGGCTGCCCGAGCGCATGAACATGAAGCTCGTCGAGCCGCTGCGGGAACTCTTCAAGGACGAGGTGCGCGCGCTCGGCCGCGAGCTCGGGCTGCCCGAAGCCTTCGTCGGGCGGCATCCGTTTCCGGGTCCCGGCCTCGCGATCCGCATCCCCGGCGAGATCACGCGCGAGAAGCTCGACATCCTGCGCAAGGCGGACGCCATCTATCTCGACGAGATCAGGAAGGCCGGTCTCTACGATGCGATCTGGCAGGCGTTCGCCGTGCTCTTGCCGGTGCGCACGGTCGGCGTGATGGGCGACGGGCGCACGTACGATCACGTGCTCGCGCTCAGGGCCGTAACGAGCGTCGACGGCATGACGGCCGACTTCTTTCCGTTCGACATGGGGTTCCTCGGGCGCGCGGCGACGCGCATCATCAACGAGGTGCGCGGCATCAACCGCGTGGTCTACGACGTGACGAGCAAGCCGCCAGGGACCATCGAGTGGGAGTAGTGGCTTGCCTCCTGCAAGCAATCGCCCACGTTCAGCGAGAGCGAGCCGGAACAGGACGCCGCGCGGCTGGTGAGCGTTGCGCGGTCTCGCGATCGAGCAGCGCGCGCTTGCGCTCGACGCCCCAGGCGTAGCCCGAAATCGAGCCGTCGTTGTGGACGACGCGATGGCAGGGGATGGCGACGGCGATCCTGTTGGCCGCGCAGGCTCCGGCTACCGCGCGAACGGCCTTCGGCGCTCCGATGCGCCGGGCGATCTCGGCGTAGGAGACCGTCTCGCCGGCGGGAATCTCCTGCAGCGCGCGCCAGACACGCTGCTGGAAGGCGGTGCCGCGCACATCGAGCGGAAGGTCGAGGCCGATCTGCGGCTCCTCGATGAGGCCGACGACGCGCGCGACAAGCGTCTCGTAGTCGCGATCGGCACCGATGAGCCGCGCCTTGGGGAAACGATCCTGGAGGATGCGGACGAGCGCGTCGGGGTCGTCGCCAAGCAGGATCGAGGCGACGCCCTTCCCGCTCGAGGCGACCAGGATGGCGCCGAGCGACGTCTGGCCGACGGCGAACCTGATCTCCTCGTTGGTCCCGCCGGCGCGATATTGTGATGGTGTCATGCCGAGGATTCCCGTCGAAGTCTCGTAGAAGCGGCTGCTGGATTTGAAGCCTGCGTCGTAGATTGCGCCCGTCACCGTGTTGCCGGATGCCAACCCTTCGCGGACCTTTTGCGCGCGGTGGGAGGCGGCGTAGGCCTTCGGCGTGAGGCCGGTCGTGGCCTTGAACAGGCGATGGAAGTAGCTCGCGCTCAGGCCCACCGCGTCCGCGAGGTCGTTCAGCGCGGGCTCGTCCTCGCCATCTTCGATGATGCGGCAGGCCTTGGCGACCAGGGCCGCATTCCCGGATTCGATCGAGGCGCCTTCCGGATCGCAGCGCTTGCACGGGCGGAAGCCTGTCGCGCGTGCGCTCTCGAGCGTGTCGTGGAGCGCGACGTTCTTGGGGTTGGCGAGCCGCGACGAGCATGACGGACGGCAATAGACTCCCGTCGTCGCCACCGAGTACCAGAGATGGCCGTCGGCGGTCTTGTCGCGGGCGGCGATGCGCGCCCACCGCGGGTCGTCGGCGACCGTGGTTCGGTTGTGTCGCAGGGTCTTGGTCATTGTCTCAGGCTCTCGCGTGATCTTGTGCGGATCATGGCGCCGATCCCGTGTCGAGACACTCCGAATCTTGCTTTGCAATCGGATGGCTTGTCGCGCGGTCCGGAGCGGATGGTGGCGTCGTGGCGGAGGAGCCGGTAAGCAGGGCCTCAGAGCTCAGGTATTCATCAGAAAGATCCATGCATGTCGCGCACCTATCCCGTTCTGTCGCCGGGCTTCGCGGTCGTGCCTCCAGGTCAACTCGTCAGTGCGGTGACATGCCTCGAGATGCGCGAGAGGCCCGCGCTCGCCGCGCCGCAGGAGCGCGCCGGACTGTCATTGCAGCGTCTGGTCACGCCGGACCTCGGCCACTATCGCGACCTCGTGCGCGCCGTGGGTGAGAATTGGCTGTGGTCGTCGCGCCATGAGGCCTCCGACGAAGCCTTGCGCGTTCTCGTGCATGATCCGGCGGTGGAGATCTATGCGCTGCAGGACGGGGACGACCGGATCGGCCTGGTTGAGCTCGATTTCAGGCAGCCGGGCGAGTGTGAGCTGGTGTTGTTCGGCCTCGTCGAGGGCGTGATCGGGCAGGGGCTCGGGCGCACCCTGATGGAGCGGATGCTCGCCATCGCGTGGTCGCACGCGATCGATCGGCTTTGGCTTCATACCTCGCATCTCGACCATCCGCATGCGATGGCGCTCTACCAACGCTTCGGCTTTCGCCCGTATGCGTTCTGGATCGAAGTGTTCGACGATCCGCGCATCGCGGGCATCTTTCCGCGGACGGCCGCGCCGCACGTTCCCATCATCGAATAGGAAGCGTCCCATGAAGCCCTCGGTGCCTCTCCTGCTCAGCTTCAACGCCGGCTATGTGGACACGGCGGGGTTTCTCGCGCTGCATGGGCTGTTCACGGCGCACGTCACGGGGAACTTCGTGACGTTCGGCGCCGCGCTCGCGCTTGGCACGTCGGGCGCCCTGGCCAAGATCCTGGCACTGCCGGTGTTCTGCATCGTCGTGATGCTCGTGCGCCTCCTCGGCCGGGCGGTGTCGAGGCGCGGCGTCAGGCGCTTTACGACTCTGCTACTGGTCAAGGTTCTCCTGCTCACGCTCGGGGCGATTCTCGCCATTCAATGGGGACCGTTCAGCGACGGCGATGGGTGGCAGGCGGTCGTCACGGGCATGGCCCTGGTCGCGGCGATGGCGATCCAGAACGCGGTGCATCGCGTGCATCTCGCGACGTCACCGCCGACAACGATCATGACCGGCAACTCGACGCAGATGATGATGGATATCGCCGACGTGCTTTCGGGAGGGCTCAGCGCCGAGGAGCGTCATTCGGCGCTGGCGCGTGTCCGATCCCTCGGCACGGCGATTGCCGTCTTTGCCCTGGGGTGCGCGGTGGCAGCGGTCGTGTTCGTCATGATCGGAGTGATTGCGTTCGTGATCCCGCCGGTGATTGCGCTGGCGAGCGCGCTCCTGGCGCGTACACCCGGCGAGCCGGCTCCGGCCTGACGGCGCGCGCCGGGCGGCGGCGTTGCCTTTCAGCGCGGGAGGGTTATGTCATGGGGATGGCAAAGCTTCCAAAAAAGCGTGACTTCCCCGTCTCCAATGTGCGGCGCTACCTCGAGCCGGGTCCGATCGTGCTGGTGTCTTCGGCGGTCGGCGGGGCCGCCAACATCATGACGATGGGCTGGCATACGGTGCTCGAATTTTCGCCCTCGCTCATAGGATGCATGATCTGGGAGGGCAACCACAGCCACGCGATGATCCGCAAGAGCGGCGAATGCGTCATCAACCTGCCGACGACGTCGCTCACCGATATCGTGGTTGGGATCGGAAACACGAAGGGGGATGAGATCGACAAGTTCGCGCACTTCGGCCTCACGGCGGAGAAGGCCGCCAAGGTCGCCGCGCCGCTGATCGGCGAGTGCCACGCGAGCTTCGAGTGCCGGATTCACGACGACGCGCTCGTCGAGCGCTACAACTTCTTCATCTTCGAGGTGGTCAAGGCGCATGTCGCCCTTTCGCCCAAGCACCCCGAGACGCTGCACTATACGGGTGACGGCGTTTTCATGGTCGCGGGCAAGATCATCAGCCGACGCGGCAAGTTCAAACCCGAGATGCTGTGAGGTCACGAGGTGGTTCGATGGCGAAGGCGCGCATCACGCTCTACGGCATTCCCAACTGCGACACGGTCAAGAAGGCGCGGGTCTGGCTCGCGGCGCATGACGTCGCCTACGGGTTCCACGATTACAAGACCGCCGGCATCAACTCGGAGCACCTGGAGCGCTGGTGCCGGGCGGTCGGATGGGAGGTCGTGCTCAACCGCGCCGGCACGACCTTTCGCAAGCTGACCGAGGCCGAGAAGGAGAACGTCGATCAGAGAAAGGCGATCAAGCTGATGCTGGCGCAGCCTTCGCTGATCAAGCGGCCGGTGCTGGAGATCGGCACGCGCACGCCCATCGTCGGCTTCAAGCCCGAGATTTATGCCGCTGCGCTCAAGGTTTAGCTTGGGGGTGCCGCAAAAAAACAAAGGACGAGACAGGTGTGCGGGGCCTGTCTCGTCCGTTGACGTACTCATCTCGTCGATGAGCCGTGTATGCGGGCCGATTGCCAACGCGGGGACATAGACAATCGGATCGCACTGGGTTGAAAACGAATTGCAGGGCTCTTTATTCTCGCGCACCGGCTGTTTTCGCGAAAAATTTTGGGGCTTCGCAACGGGCGAGCGGGAATCCGTTTCGCTGCAAATGCTTATGGGTGGATCGCAAAAAGAAAGGCCCCCCAGTGGGGGAACTGGGGGGCCGACCGTGTTGAGCGCCGCCGAGCGTGGCTTGGGGGAAACCGCGGCGGCGCTTCATGCTGGAGTGCGGGGGTGGCAGCTCCAGCGTTGAGTGGGAACAGCGGGGAGGGCGCTTGGTTCCCACGGGTCGGACCTTAAACTTTCGTGAGATGCGCGCTGTCCCGCAGGGAACAGGGGAGGCAGTAGGCAGAGGGAAGGCACACTTGCACTGCCTCACTGCCTCACTGCCTCTTAGTCGAGGTCGGCGATGTCGGCGGCTTCGGCGCCGCCGCGCATGCGCTGGGCCAGCGTCGCTTCGATGAACGGGTCGATGTCGCCGTCCAGCACGGCATCCGGGTTGGAGCTCTGTGCCCCGGTGCGCAGGTCCTTGATCAGCTGGTAGGGCTGCAGGACGTAGGATCGGATCTGGTGGCCCCAGCCGATATCCGTCTTCGCCGCCTGCTCGGCGGAAGCCTTCTGCTCGCGCTTCTTCAACTCGAGCTCGTAAAGGCGCGCCTTGAGCCGCTTGTAGGCGATGTCCTTGTTCTGGTGCTGGGAACGCTGCTCCTGGGCGAAGATGACGATGCCGGTCGGCTTGTGCACCAGGCGCACGGCCGATTCCGTGCGGTTGACGTGCTGGCCGCCGGCGCCGCTCGAACGGGCAAAGCTCATCTCCACGTCGGCCGGGTTGATCTCGATGTCGATCGAGTCGTCGATCACCGGATAGACCGTCACGGAAGCGAACGAGGTGTGGCGCCGTGCGTTGGAGTCGAAGGGCGAGATGCGCACCAGGCGATGCACGCCCGCCTCGGTCTTGAGCCAGCCGTAAGCGTTCTCGCCCTCGATCTCGAGGGTGGCGGACTTGATGCCGGCCTCTTCCCCCGGGCTCTCGTCGATCAGCTTCACCTTGAAGCCGCGGCGCTCGCCCCACCGCATGTACATGCGGGTGAGCATCGAGGCCCAGTCCTGGCTTTCGGTGCCGCCGGCGCCAGCGTGGATCTCGACATAGGTATCCATGCCGTCGGCCTCGCCGGACAGCATCGCCTCGACGCTCTTTCTCTGCACCTCCTCATCGAGGCGCTCGAGCGCGCGCTCACCCTCGGCGACGGTGGCCGCGTCGTTCTCGGCCTCGCCGAGCTCGATCAGGGTCAGGTGGTCGGAGAATTCGCGCTCGAGGCGGCGAAAATCGTTGATCGAGCGCTCGAGCTGCTGGCGCTGGCGCATGACCTTCTGGGCCAACGCGGGGTCATTCCAGAGGGCGGGATCCTCGGCCCGCCGGTTGAGGTCGGCTAGGCGAGCTTCCGCTTGCTCCGGGTCAAAGATACCTCCGCAAGAGGACGAGCGCCTCTTCGATGGATTCCACGGCTTTTTGCGCTTCAGCGCGCATGGCTGCACTCCGCTCTCAATCTCGAAGCTATGGGAAAGTCGCCGACATATAGTGGCGCGCACCATATCTGTAAACGTGGCGTCACGATGCACCCGGCGTCATCCGCCGGCCGGATCGTTCACGGCGGGGGAGGAAATCCCGTCACCACAACCCGCCCGGGCCGCTGCCGCCGCCGGGAGACGAGGACGGCGCGGGCTGCCAACCGCCACCCGAGGTGCCTGCGTCCGAGCTCTGCGCGTAAGGATCCGTGAAGCCGATGACGGAGTAGGCGTCATCCGGCTCCTCGTCGGTCTTGAAGGCTTCCATGATGGCCGTGGTATCGGCGGGGGACGCACGCAGGCCGGTCTTGAGGCTCACGCGCACGAGCTTGATGCCGGGCGGCATGCGGAACGGCGCCGGAGGCTCGTTGGCGAGGGCCGCCTCCATGAAGTTGCCGAAGATGGGAGCGGCCACGGCGCCGCCGGTGTTGCCCTTGCCCAGCGGCCGGGGCGTGTCGTAGCCGATGAAGACGCCGACCACGAGGTCCGGCGTATAGCCGACGAACCAGGCGTCCTTCTCCTCGTTGGTGGTGCCGGTCTTGCCGGCGAGCGGGCGGTTGAGCCGCTTGAGCGATGTCGCCGTGCCGCGCTGGATGACGCCCTCCATGATGGAGGTCATCTGGTAGGCGGTCTGCGGATCGACGATCTGCTTCCTGTCGTCGGGAATGTCCGGCTCCTGCTGGTTGGCCCAGTGGTCGGCCTTGCAGCCCGTGCATTCGCGCGCATCGTGGCGCCACACCGACTTGCCCCAGCGGTCCTGGATGCGGTCGATCAGCGTCGGGCGCACCGACTTTCCGCCGTTGGCGATCATGCAGTATGCGGTGGCCATGCGGAGCAGCGTCGTCTCGCCGGCGCCGAGCGACATGGAGAGCACCGGCAGGAGGTCGTCGTAGATGCCGAAGCGGCGCGCGTACTCGGTGATGATCGGCATGCCCATGTCCTGGGCGAGCCGCACCGTCATCTGGTTGCGCGATTTCTCGATGCCGACGCGGAGTGTCGTCGGCCCGTGCGATTCGTCCTTCTCGTAGTTCTGCGGTTTCCAGATGTCCTGGCCGGGGCCCTGCTCGATCTCGATCGGCTCGTCGAGGATGATCGAGGTCGGCTTGTAGCCGTTGTCGAGGGCGGCGGCGTAGACGAACGGCTTGAACGACGAACCGGGCTGGCGCTTGGCCTGCAGCGCGCGATCGAACTGGCTCATGGCGAACGAGTAGCCGCCCGACACGGCGAGCACGCGGCCGGTGTGGGGGTCCATGGCGATGAGGCCGCCCGAGACCTCGGGGATCTGAATCAGCGACCAGGCGCCGGCGAGGTTCGCCTCGTCCTTCGGCGCGACGTAGATGACGTCGCCGGCCGCGAGCAGGTCGGCGATCTGCTTCGGCTCGGTGCGCTTGCCCGGCACCTTGGCCCACTTGATCTCGTCGAGCGTGATCTCGACGGCGTGGCGCTCGGCGGTCAGCTTGCCGTCCTGCTGGCGTGCCGGCTTCAGGCCGACGACGGCCTTGGTCTTCTCCATCGACAGCACGACGCCGAGGCGCCAGGGCTGGATGTCGGCCGGGCTGTCGATGGCGCCGAGCGGGATACCCCAATCGTTCGCGACATCGATCTTGCTCACGGGACCGCGCCAGCCCTGCTTGCGATCGTAGGCGACGAGGCCGTCGATCAGGGCCTTGCGGCCGATCTTCTGCAGGCGGGGATCGAGCGTGGTGCGCACGGAAAGACCGCCGGCGTAGAGCTTGGCCTCGCCATAGGCGGAGAAGAGCGAGCGGCGCACCTCCTCGGCGAAATACTCGGCGGCAAAGATGTGGGCGCCGCCCGGGCGGATGTTCACGGTCAGCGGCGTGGCGCGCGCGGCCTCCGCTTCGTCCTGTGTGATGTAGCCGTTCTCGGCCATCTGACCGATGATCCAGTTGCGCCGCTCGGTGGCGCGCTCCTTCTGGCGGAATGGGTGATAGTTGTTCGGCGCCTTGGGCAGGGCGGCGAGATAGGCCACCTCCTCGACGGTGAGGTCCTTCAGCTCCTTGTTGAAGTAGGCGAGGCCGGCGGCCGCGACACCGTAGGCGCCGATGCCGAGATAAATCTCGTTGAGGTAGAGCTCGAGGATCTTGTCTTTCGGGTAGGCGCGCTCGATGCGGATGGCGAGGATCGCCTCCTTTATCTTGCGCTCGAAGGTGCGGTCGCTGGTGAGGAGGAAGTTCTTCGCCACCTGCTGGGTAATGGTGGACGCACCCTCGGTGCGCCGGTCGCTCCCCTGGATCTTGGTCTCGACGGCCTTGAAGACGGCGCGGGCGATGCCCTGGATGTCGAGGCCGCCATGCTCGTAGAAGCGGCGGTCCTCGGCAGAGAGGAAGGCGGCGATGACGCGCTTCGGGATGGTGTTGATCGGCACGAAGATGCGCCGCTCGCGCGCGTACTCGGCGATGAGCGAGCCGTCATGGGCGTGGATGCGCGTCATGACCGGCGGCTCGTAGCTCGCGAGGCTCTCGTAGTCCGGGAGGTCCTTGGAGGCCTTCCACAGGAGATACCCCGCGCCGGCCGAGCCGACCAGGAACAGGACGACGAACGCCGCGAAGCTCCAGCCGATGAAGCTCAGGAGCAAGCTCTTGCGCTTGCGATGCCTTCTCCGGCGCTCAGGCTGGGGTGGCAGGACTTGGGGTGGAAGCACTGGGGCTCGCATTCCGCCTGGGTTCCGCTCGACGGGTGTTCAGTCAGGATGCCGACGCGCTCGACGCCTCGCGCTCGGCGCCCTTGCTATTGCATCGCAGCAATCCGTGGATCAAGCCCGAACATTAGCATGGATTGTGGCATCACGTCGTCCAAGAAGCCGCGAATTCCTAAATGGTTATCAAGGCTCGGATACCGTGACGCAATCGGTCAACGCACGCACGTTGCATCACCCCCCGAATGCGAGCCCGGAGGGTGGAATTGCTCACGGTTTGGGCGAGTTCGCCGTTCGCTTCGCGAAATAGGCGTCGACGGCCTCGGTAATGGCGCCCGCGATCTTCTTCCTCCAGGGGGCCGAGTTGAGGAGTTTTTCATCCTCGGCGTTGCTGAGGTAGCCGAGCTCGATCAGCACGGAGGGGGCGTGCGTCTGCTTCAGGACCTTGAAGGCGGCCGCGCGCTGCGATTCGCGCGCCATGGGCGTCACCCGCTTCAGCTTGCGGACGAGGGCGTTCGAGAGATCAGCGGAGAAATTGGCGGTCTCGCGCTTCATGAGGTCGAAGAGGATGTCTTTCACCTCATCGACGCCGGCGCCATCGACGACATTCAGGCCGGCAATGAGATCGGAGGCATTCTCCTTCTCCGCCATGCGCCGCGCCTCCTCGTCGGAGGCGCGCTCCGAGAGCGTGTACACGGTCGCGCCGCGCACCGTCGCGGCACCCCTCTCGAGGGACAGCGAGTCGGCGTGGAGCGAGACGAAGAGGTCCACCCCCTTCGCCGCGGACATGCCAAGCCTTTGATCTAGAGACACGAATACGTCCGCCGTGCGGGTCATTTGGACATCGTAGCGGCCGCTCGCGGCGAGCTGGCGTGCAAGCTCCTTGGCGACGGCCAGCACGACGTCCTTCTCGAGCATGTTGGCCGAGCTCACGGCGCCGCCGTCGATGCCGCCATGTCCGGGGTCGATCATGATCACCGGCTTCGCGCCGGGATCCGGTTTGTCCCGGGGCAGCAGCTCGGGCGCGGCGAGCGGCTTGGCCTGCTCCTCCTCTGCCTTGCCGGCGCCGGTGCCCAGGCCAAAGCTCGCGGGGTCGGTGGTCACGAGATCGAAGGAGAAGACCACGCCGCCCCCCGGAGCTGCCGTCATGGCCGCCCGCTCGATGCGCACGGGGCCTTTGGTGTCGAGCACGACGCGCGCCTTGTCCTCGGCAAAGAGTCCGTAGCGGAACGTCTCGACCAGGCCGTGGCTGTCCTGCCCGGTGCCGTCGGGCAGGCGGAACTCCACGTTCGGCAGGTCGACGACGACGCGGTAGGGGTTGGCGAGGGTGTAGATCTCGGCGGTCACGCCGGCGGTGAGATCGAGCTCGAAGGTGGTGCGCATCTGGTCGCCGTCCAGGCTGGCGCGGGTCGCGGATGCCGCTCCGGCCGCCGAGCTGGCGCTCCCTGCCCAGACATGCATCAGCATCGCGAGGACGGGCAAGACCGTCCGCGCGACGACATGTTTGGCCCTGGACCCCATCCCCGGCAGCACGTGGTCCCTATTGCGTTCGTGAGAAAATTATCACGTAGGCTCTACAAGTTAGCTCATATCCGGCAAGTTTGTGCAAGGGGCGGCACAGTGCCCGCGAAACAGGCTTGCCTCCCAGGCAACGAACCCGTACAAAATTGAACTGCATCGTGTTGGGTACGTCCGCTTCACGCGAGAGTTAAGTTGGCTGTCGGATGCTCGGTCTGGTTGAGACTGGTTTTCATTCGACTTATTTGCCAAGCCCCGCCAGTGGACGATGCGCACGGCCCGATGGTCGCTCGGCGTCTTTCGATGCTCGGCAGCGTCGTCCCCGATCCCTAGCAAAGATCTTGGGGCAGATGATGTCCGAAGCATGCGTTGCCGGCATCATGGGCACGAGAGCGGTCCTACCGCGATGCAGCTTGCTTGCGATGCCATGAAAGGGGTGTCGAGGCAGGCAGGACAGCGTTCCTGCCGAGCGCGGGCTTGTGCCCGATGCCGGCCCACATTGTCCACTGTAGTGCAAATCCGGCCCAGCTCGGATGCTCACGCTGCCCCAGAGCCGCGAACGCGCCCGAGACGCCAGCCCCCAACGGCCCCAACGCATGCCGCCCAGCGTGCTCCACGGGTCTCTTGAAAACCCACTTCGAGATTCATGCAGATCGACCGCGCATCCCAACATCAAGCCCAGGCCCCGGATCATCCGGTCGGCGCGGGGATGCGCGCCCGTACCTTCACTTCAACCCTTCCCCATTCACACACAGCAAAGGCGCGCGCCACTCGGCCGCTTGTCGCCTCCGGCCTCCGGGTCGGTACCGGTGGATCGGCCCACCGGCGCGCAAAGGACAAGAACACATGGCACCAAACAAGATGCTCATCGATGCCACCCACCCCGAGGAGACTCGGGTGGTGGTTCTACGTAACGGCCGGGTAGAGGAATTCGACTACGAAAGCGCCGCCCGCAAATTGCTTCGCGGCAACATCTATCTGGCAAAAGTCACGCGCGTCGAGCCGTCGCTGCAGGCCGCTTTCGTTGACTACGGCGGGAACCGTCACGGCTTCCTCGCCTTCAACGAAATCCATCCCGACTACTATCAGATTCCGATGGCCGACCGGCAGGCGCTCCTCGACGAGGAGGCTGCGGCCGAGGCCGAGGAGGAGGCCGCGGCGGATGCACGCGCGGAACGGCTCGCGCGGCGTCGTCGTGATGCGGGGAGCCGGAGCAGCGCGTCGAGCGCGTCCGGCGACGCCGAGGCGGCGCATGCCGACGATGATCACGACCCCGAGGCCGACGACGAGGCGGGCGAGGACAGCGGTGTGGAGGACATCCACGCCGAGCATGGCGACGACGATCACGATGATCACTCCGACGAGGATCGCTCCGACGAGGATCACGCCGCCGACGGTGATCGCTCCGACGCTCCGCAGGTGATCGCGGAAGCGACCGTGCGCGAAACCGTGCTGGTCGACGAGGTTCGCGGGGCGGAACGCCCGGACGACGCGGAGCCCGCAGCGGACGACGGAAGAGAGGCCAGCGCCGCCGACGAAGAGGTCGAGGCCCAGGCTTCCGAGCTCGCGCCCGAGGCTGCAAGCGAGGCCGGTGGCGTGCAGGTGGTCGCGGGGCCCGCGGCCGAGCCCGAGGCCGTCGAGAGCGTGGGCTCCGAGGATGCGCTCGAGGAGCTGCCCTCGCGTCCACGCCGCAGGCCGCGCAGCTACAAGATCCAGGAAGTCATCAAGCGGCGCCAGGTGATCCTGGTGCAAGTCGTGAAGGAGGAGCGCGGCAACAAGGGTGCGGCGCTCACCACCTATCTTTCGCTCGCCGGCCGCTACACGGTGCTGATGCCCAACACGGCGCGCGGCGGCGGCATCTCCCGCAAGATCACCCAGCCGCAGGACAGGAAGCGCCTCAAGGCCATCGCCGCCGAGCTCGAGGTGCCGGAAGGCATGGGGCTCATCATCCGCACGGCCGGCGCGTCCCGCACCAAGCAGGAGATCAAGCGCGACTTCGAATACCTCCTGAGGCTGTGGGAGAGCGTGCGCGACCTCACGCTCGAGAGCACGGCGCCGAGCCTCGTCTACGAGGAAGGCAATCTGATCAAGCGCTCTATCCGTGACCTCTACAACAAGGACGTGGAGGAGATCGTCGTCGCGGGCGAGCACGCGCACAAGGACGCCAAGGACTTCATGCGCATGCTCATGCCGAGCCATGCCAAGAACGTCATCGCGCATGCGGATCCCGAGCCGCTGTTCACGAAGTACGGCATCGAGCGGCAGCTCAATGCCATGTTCAATCCCTACGTGACGCTGAAGTCGGGCGGCTATCTGGTCATCAACCAGACCGAAGCCCTGGTGGCGATCGACGTGAACTCGGGCAAGTCGACGCGCGAGTTCTCGATCGAGGAGACGGCGCTCAACACCAATCTCGAGGCGGCGGACGAGATCGCGCGCCAGCTCAAGCTGCGCGACCTCGCGGGTCTCATCGTCATCGACTTCATCGACATGGAGGAAAAGCGCAACAACCGCTCCGTGGAGCGGCGGCTCAAGGACGCGCTGCGCTTCGACCGCGCGCGCATCCAACTTGGCCGCATCAGCCACTTCGGCCTCATGGAAATGAGCCGGCAGCGGCTGCGCTCCGGCGTGCTCGAGGGGTCGACGTCGCAGTGCCCGCATTGCCAGGGCACGGGCATCATCCGCTCGACCGAAAGCGTGGCACTGGCCGTGCTGCGCGCCATCGAGGATGCGCTGTTGGCCGGCGCCCGCACCTCGCTGGTCGCCACGACGACCTCGGTGGTGGCGCTCTACATCCTCAACAACAAGCGGCATTTCATCAATGAAATGGAGGCGCGCAACGGCGTCTTCGTCACGGTGCAGGCCTCCGACAAGCTGCAGGGCGCCAACTTCGTGATCGAGAAGGGTCATGCCGCGCCGGTGGCTCAGCGGCGCCCGGATCGTGCCGCGGTCAACATGGACTGGGGCTTCACCGAGAACGGCGAAGGCGAAGCCGAGGACGATGGCGACGAGGAGAGCGCCGGCACGGAAGCACGCAGCGATGGACGCGGAGAAGGCCGTGGCCGCGACGAGGCGCGTGGTGACGGGCGCGACGGTGGACGCCGCCGGCGCCGTGGCCGGCGCGGCAAGCGCGACGACGAGGGTCGTGGCGAGGCGCGTGGCGCAGGGCGTCACGGTGGCGAGCGTCACAGCGAAGAGCGTGCGGGTGACGAGCGACCGGTTGAAGCCGGCCAACCCTACGACGACGATTTCGTCGAGGATCAGGACGAGCGGCCGGTCGATGCCGGCGCGAGCCAACGTGATGACGACGCAGCATCGGAAAATGGAGGCAGCAGACGGTCCGAGGAGCGCAATGGCGAGGGTGCCGGCGGGCGGCGCCGGCGCCGTGGCCGGCGTGGCGGCCGTCGCGGGCGTGACCGTGGTCGCAACGAGGGCGCGGGGGAAGGTCCTGCGCACAACGGCGCCCATGCAGACCTCGAGGCGGGGTCGGAGGGCGAGGACGATCGTAACGTCGCCGCCGAGTCCCACGATCGGGAGCCGACCAAGGAGAGCGCCACGGGAAGCCGAGCGGCCGCGCCTCGGCGCGACAATCGCCGCCCGAGAGAGGAGGTCGCCGCACCCGCGCCTCAACTCGAGGAGGCGCGTGACGAAGCCGGCGCTCCGGCCGTCGAAGATTCGGTCCTGGCGCGCGTGCGCGCCCGGCAAGCTGCTTCCGCCGAGCCCAAGCTCGAGCGGGTCGTGGTGTCGCCGGATCAGGCCGAGGCGGAGCCCGCGGGAGAGGACGCTCCGAAGCGCGGCGGCTGGTGGCAGCGGCGCCTCGGCGGCTGACTGCGGGGCCTGTTCGGAGCTTGAGATCGTCGAGAGGCCGGGTTCAGCCCGGCCTCTTTTGCATCCAGACGGCGAACGACCATCCTGCGGCGCCAACGCGCGCCGGGATTTTGCGAGCCTCGTCAAAGCGGTGCGCTGACGCCCTCGCGCCTGCGGCCGCAGGCCGCGGGGCTTGTCTCATTTCCAACATACCCGGTTGATGTGTGCCCGCTGTCATGTCCGGCGATCGGGGGACCGCATTTTTATACGCGGTGATCGTCACGTGATGTCACGCGGATGCCTTCGTCTGCTCAGACCGAACATCCTCGATTGACTTGAAGTCTTTCCGGACGCGGGGCTGCTCCCGCACTCACACAGCCGGAAATCCACAAGAGATCAAGGGAGTTTTCCATGAGTAAGCGGATTCTGACTGCTGTCCTCGCACTGGGTGCCGCGGCGTGCATCGCCGCACCTGCAGAGGCCCGCCTCGACAACGGCCCGGTGGCCTCGCTTTACGAGGCCGACGGGCGCGCGACGGCAAAGCCGCAGCGCGCGAAGCGGACGGCGTCGGCTCGCCAGAAGGGTGCGAAGTCGGCGAAGTACCGGACCAAGAAGACATATCGCAAGGCCATTGCGCCGGGCCGCAAGAACCGGCTCGCCTCGCGCGCGATGACGGCAAGCGGTTCGGGTGGGGGCGGAGCCTCGCGGGGCTGCCTGCAGCCGGCGGCGTCGGCACTGCTCGCGCGCATCGAATCGCAGTTCGGTCCCGTGCAGGTCATCTCGACGTGCCGTCCGGGCGCGACGATCGCCGGCAGCGGCAAGCCCTCCAAGCATCGCTACGGACTCGCCGTCGACTTCGACGCGGGCGCCCGCAAACAGGCGATCGTCAACTGGCTCAGGGCCAACCATAACTCAGGCGGCACCATGACCTACGCCCGCATGAGCCACATCCACGTCGACATCGGTCCGCGGTTCGTGTCGCTGGGCGCGGGCGGCCGCCGCGGCTAGAGCGCTTCTCACGCGAAGTTCCGAGAAGGGGACGCGCCGTGCGTCCCCTTCTTCGTTTTGGCGGGCTTCGTTTTGACGGGGCCTCGCAGAGCGCCCTCCTTTGGCCGCATTGAAGCCGCGCGCGCCCACTACGAGGCGCACGGAAGAGCGCACATTTGGCGGGGGTTTGCCCCCGGCGCCGGTTGCGCGGAACCCGCATGGGGCCCTGTCTTGCTTTGGCCCGCTCTCTATGCCCATCTACCCGCCATCTGCGTCGGGATCACAGCCTGAGTGAGCCAACGAACCATATGAGCATGATGCTATCGCGCGTGAGCTTCTCGAGCAGCGGCTCCCTCCGGTCCGGCCTCGCGGCCGCGCTCCTCATGGCTCTGTTGCCGTTGGCGCCGGCTCGAGCCCAGGGGCTGCCGCTCATCCGCGACACGGAGATCGAGCGCCTGCTCAACGACTATTCGCAAAGCATCTTTCGTGCGGCCGGCCTCGGCACGGGCCGGGTCACGGTCCGCATCGTGAACAACGAGGCCTTCAACGCGTTCGTCATCGATGGGCGCAACGTGTTCATGAACACCGGCACGCTGATGATGGCCAACACGCCGAACGAGGTCATCGGCGTGCTGGCGCACGAGTCGGGCCACATCGCGGGCGGCCACATGGCGGCGCTGCGCGCGCGCATCGCCAAGGACCAGACGCGCGCACTTCTCATCCAGCTTCTCGGCATCGGCGCGATGATCGGCGGCGCGGTGTCGGGCGGCGATTCCGGCCGCGAGATCGGCAGTGCGGGCCAGGGCGTGATGATGGGCGGCAACGAGCTCATCATGCGCGGGCTCACCGCCGAGCGGCGCTCGCAGGAGTCGGCCGCGGATCAGGCGGGGCTCAAATACCTCAACGCCACGGGCCAGTCGGGGCTCGGCATGTTGACGACCTTCGAGCGCTTCGCCGGCCAGGAGCTCTTCTCGGATGCGCATCGCGACGCCTTCGCGCGCACCCATCCCGTGGCCGCCGATCGTCTGGCGCGTCTCAGGCAGCTCGTGGAAAGCAGCCCCTACTACAAGGTGACCGACCCGCCCGCGCTGCAGATGCGCCACGACATGGTGCGCGCGAAGCTCTCCGGCTACATGGAGCCGCCGGCTGCGGTGTTCAATCGCTATCCGGCTTCCGACGCCAGCCTGCCTGCTCGCTACGCGCGCGCCATCGCCTCGTTCCGGCAGGGCGGGGGCGGTCTCGAGCAGGCGCTCGCGGGCGCGGACGCCCTCATCCGCGACCGTCCGAACGACCCTTATTTCTGGGAGATCAAAGGCGACTTCCTGCAGAAGGCGGGCCGGCCCCAGGAGTCGATCGCGCCGCTCCGGAAAGCGCTGCAGCTGCTCAACGGAGACGCGCCCCTGATCGGCGTGCAGCTCGCCCAGTCGCTCATTCAGACCAAGAACCCAAAGTCCACGGAGGAGGCCGTGGCGCTGCTGCGCGGCGCCATCGTCAAGGAACCCGACAACGCCACGGCCTACAACACGCTGGGCCAAGCCTACTACGACAAGGGGTTGGTGCCCCAGGCCGAGCTGGCGCGGGCGCAGGGGCTTTTTTATTTTGGGGCCTTGAAAGAGGCCCAGGAGTTCGCCAAACGTGCTCAGGCGGCCCTCCAGCCCGGATCGCCGGACTGGGTCAAAGCCGACGACATCATCAACTTCAAGCCGCAGACGTGAGGACGGGCGTTCTCTGAGCTGCACGCACTCGCGCACGAACGTGCCGGTCCTCGACATGGAGCCCTTATGACAGATCTCGAACCCAGCAAGACGAGCCGGCCTTCTCCGCTCAGCATCGGCGCGCTCGTCGCGGCTCCGCTGCTGCTCCTCGCGGGGCTTTGGTTCGCGTTCGGCGGCGAGGTCGAAGGTCAGGGGCAGAATGCCGGACCCGCCCTGATCGGAGCCAACGTCACCACGTTCTCGCCGGAGCAGAAGCGGGCGATCGAGGGCATCGTCAAGGACTACCTGGTAGAGAACCCCGAGATCCTGGTCGAGGTGCAGACTGCACTCGAGACCAAGGCGGCCAAGGAGGAGGCGGAGCGCACCAAGAAGCTCGTCGCCGAGCACGCCAAGGACATCTATCGGGCGCCGAACGCGCCGGTCGCCGGCAATCCAAATGGCGACATCACGGTGGTCGAGTTCTTCGACTACAACTGCGGCTACTGCAAGCGCGGCTTCAGCGAGGTCGCCAAGCTCGTCGAGCAGGACAAGAACGTCCGCGTGGTGTTCAAGGAATTTCCCATCCTGCGTGACGAATCAGAGCAGGCGGCAAAGGTGGCGCTCGCGGCGCGCATGCAAGGCAAGTATTGGGAGGTCCACCGCGACCTGATCCAGACCAAGGGCCTCGTCAACGAGGCGGTGGCGCTCAAGGTGGCGGAGGCGCACGGGCTCGACATGGCGAAGCTCAAGGCCGACATGGCTTCGCCCGAGGTCAAGGCCGAGCTCGACCGGGTCAAGGAGCTGGCCAACAAGCTCGGCGTCAACGGCACCCCCCACTTCCTGGTCGGCGACCAGGCCATCGGCGGCGCCCCCGACAACCTTTACGATGTGCTCGAGAGCCACGTGGTGGAGCTCAGAAAGACCGGCTGCGCCTATTGCTGAGAGACGGTAAACGCTCTCAACAAGCTTTGGCTTGGCCTCCTTTCGCGGGTGCGTTAAAGCTGCTAGGGAACCTTGCAAGGCCTCCCGGGCAACGGGGGCGCCATGCGGCGCGGGCGAAAGCCTTCCAGGCCGAGGCTCAAGCTCCCGACATTTCAGACATTTCTCGCCATGGTCAAACCGGTCTTCGTCCTCAACGGCCCGAATCTCAACATGCTCGGCACGCGCGAGCCCGAGATCTATGGCCGCGATACGCTCGACGACGTGCGCAAGCGGGCCGAGGCGCGGGCGAAGGCGCTCGGGCTTGCAATCGACTTCCGGCAGAGCAACCACGAAGGCGAGCTCATCGGATGGATCCAGGAGGCGCGAGGTGCCGCCTCCGGCATCATCCTCAATGCGGGCTCGCTCACGCATACCTCGATCGGTATCCTGGACGCGCTCTCGGCGGCCGAGCTGCCGGTGATCGAGGTGCATCTCTCGAACATCTTTCGCCGCGAGGCGTTCCGCCATCACTCGTACGTTTCGCTGGCGGCGAAAGGCGTGATCTGCGGGCTTGGCGTGCAGGGCTACGAGCTTGCGCTCGAAGCGATGACGAAGCTCGTGGCGTGACCCCGTGAAACAGAAATCCAAAGACAGAGACAACGACAAGAAGCCGAAAGTGAAGGGGCAAGCGCGCATGACGGCAAAGGACGAGGCCGAGAAGCCGACTGGGGAGCAGAAACTGATCCGGGAGCTTGCGCAGCTCTTGAACGACACGGGTCTGTCGGAGATCGAGATCGAGAAGGACGGGCTCAAGATCCGCGTGGCGCGCACCGTGACGATCACCGCCGCGGCGCCGGCGGCTCAGTCGTACGCGCCTGCGGCCTCCGCGCCGCTCGCGTCGGCGCCGGGACCGGGAGGGGCAGCGGCGACACCGGCAGGCGGCGACCCGGCCAAGCATCCGGGCGCGGTCAAGTCGCCGATGGTGGGCACCGCCTATCGTTCGCCCGACCCCAAGGCGGCTCCGTTCGTCGAGGTCGGCAGCCGGGTGGCGCAGGGCGATACGCTGCTCATCATCGAGGCGATGAAGACCATGAACCAGATTCCCGCGCCGCGCGCGGGAACAGTCACCGCCGTCATGGTCGAGAACGGCCAGCCGGTCGAGTTCGGCGAGCCTCTCGTGATCATCGAATAAGGGAGAATGGCAGTCGGCAGGAGGAGGTGGGCAGTAGTAGCGGCTTCGATTTCCCCTACTGCCTCACTGCCTCGGTGCCCCACTGCCTAAAAAAGAAATGTTCGACAAGGTTCTGATTGCCAACCGGGGGGAGATCGCGCTGCGCATCCAGCGCGCGTGCAAGGAGCTCGGCATTGCGACCGTCGCGGTGCATTCGACGGCGGACGCCGACGCGATGCATGTCAGGCTCGCCGACGAAAGCGTCTGTATCGGCTCACCGCCTGCTTCCGACAGCTATCTCAACATTCCCCGTCTGCTTGCGGCTTGCGAGATCACGGGCGCGGATGCCGTGCATCCGGGCTACGGGTTCCTGTCAGAGAACGCCCGCTTCGCGGAAATCCTCGAGGAGCACTCGATCACCTTCATCGGGCCGACGTCCGAGCACATCCGCATCATGGGCGACAAGATCGCGGCCAAGGAGACGGCGAAGAAGCTCGGCATCCCGGTCGTGCCCGGCTCGGACGGAGCGGTCGAGACAGAAGCCGAAGCCTTGAAGGTCGCCAAGGCCATGGGCTTTCCGGTGCTGATCAAGGCAACGGCGGGCGGTGGCGGACGCGGCATGAAGGTCGCGCATTCGGCGGCCGACATCGGGCTCGCGTTCGCGACGGCGCGTGCGGAGGCGAAGGCGGCGTTCGGCAACGACTCGGTCTACATCGAGAAGTACCTCACGAAACCGCGCCACATCGAGATCCAGGTGTTCGGAGACGGAAAAGGCAACGCCGTGCATCTCGGCGAGCGCGACTGCTCGCTGCAGCGGCGCCACCAGAAGATCCTCGAGGAGAGCCCGTCGCCGGCGCTCAACGCGGAGGCGCGCAAGAAGATCGGCGAGGTGGTCGCGGCGGCCATGCGCAAGATCAAGTACCGGGGTGCCGGCACCGTCGAGTTCCTGTTCGAGGACGGCGAGTTCTATTTCATCGAGATGAACACGCGGCTGCAGGTCGAGCATCCGGTGACGGAGGCGGTGACCGGCATCGACCTCGTGCTCGAGCAGATCCGCGTGGCCTCGGGCGGCAACCTCGGCTTCCGCCAGGAGGACGTCACGTTCTCTGGCCACGCCATCGAGTGCCGCATCAACGCCGAGAACCCGCGCACCTTCCGGCCGTCGCCCGGCCAGATCACCTACTGGCATCCACCGGGAGGCCTCGGCGTGCGCGTCGATTCCGGCGTTTACCAGGGCTATCGCATCCCCCCGTTCTACGACAGCCTGATCGGCAAGCTGATCGTGCACGGCAAGAACCGCAACGAGTGCCTGATGCGGCTCAGGCGGGCGCTCTCGGAGTTCGTCATCGATGGCATCGAGACGACGATCCCGCTGTTCAACGAGCTTGTGCGCCAGCCGGACATCACCAACGGGCTTTACGACATCCATTGGCTCGAGAAGTACCTCGGCAAGAGCTAGGTCATTAACCCAAGCGGGATGGTGCAGGGATGCGCCACTCGCCGGCTGGTTTATGGCCCAGGGTCCACAACATGCCGCAAATGCATTAGAAATAGAGATTCGCGTCGGAACGGAGGGTGCCCGGCCGCTGGTGGTTTGCAGGAGCTAATTGATGGCGTCACGCGACGACATCATGATCGAGATCACGCCGCAGGTCCTGCTCAAGGCCTACAGCTGCGGTATTTTCCCTATGGCAGAGAGCGCGGACGATCCGGCGCTCTACTGGATCGAGCCCCAGCATCGCGGCATCCTGCCGCTCGACGCCGTGCATGTGCCGGGGCGGCTTTCGCGCACGGTGCGGCAGGGGGAGCTGCGCGTCTCCATCGACACCGACTATGAGGGCGTGATCGAGGGGTGCGCGGCGGAGCGAGCCGGTCGGCGCTCGACCTGGATCAACTCGCGCATCCGTAGTCTCTATCGCGATCTGTTCCGGCTTGGGCACTGCCATACGGTCGAGGTGTGGGACGGGGCGCGCCTCGTCGGCGGCCTCTACGGCGTGGCGCTCGGCGGGGCCTTCTTCGGCGAGAGCATGTTTTCGTACGCCCGCGATGCCTCGAAGATCGCGCTGGTTCACCTCGCGGGCCGCCTCATCGGCGGCGGGTTCACGCTGCTCGACACCCAGTTCGTCACCGATCACCTGCGGCAGTTCGGCACCATCGAGATCGAGCGCGACGACTTCCATCGCCACCTCGATCACGCGCTCGGGCAGCAGGCGGATTTCATGCGCCTGCCGCTCGGGACCAGCGGTGCCGATATTCTCGGCGTCATCGAGCGGGCGAGGGACACGTCCCACTAGGCCGAGAACTCATTCAAGGACCGGTTTCAACCGTGGGCGACAGCGGCCAACATCCAGTGGAACGACGGGCGCCGCGCGTGATCGAGCGGTCGGGCCTGCTCGAGGTGATCCGTACCCCAGGACCGTCCGACTATGCCCTGCTCGACAGCGGTGACGGCCGCAAGCTCGAGCGGTTCGGGACGGTGATCGTCGATCGGCCGGAGCCGCAGGCGCTGTGGAGCCGCCGTCTCGGCAAGGAGGCGTGGGGCCGCGCGCATGCCGTCTTCTCCGCTTCCGCGGACGACGAGGAGAAGGGAAAGTGGCGGCTCGACAAGCCCGTCCCCGAGCGCTGGCCGGTCAAGGTCGGCGACGTGGTGGTGACGTGCCGGCTGCAGGGGCTCTGGCACGTGGGCCTCTTTCCGGAGCAGGCGCCACACTGGGCGTGGATGATCGAGCAGCTTGGGCGCGTCTCGGGCGAGCGTCCGCGGGTGCTGAACCTGTTCGCCTACACGGGGGCGGCTTCGCTCATCGCGGCACGGGCCGGGGCAGAGGTCACGCACGTCGATGCGTCCAAGAAGGCGATCCAATGGGCGAAAGAGAACCAGGCGGCATCCGGGCTATCGGATGCGCCGATCCGCTGGATCCTGGATGACGCGGCGAAATTCGTGGCGCGTGAGGTGCGCCGGGGGCGGAGCTATCATGTCATCCTCATCGATCCGCCGAAGTTCGGCCGCGGGCCGGAGGGTGAGGTGTGGGACCTGTTCCAGAGCCTGCCGGCGCTGATGAAGAACGCGGCCCAGCTTCTCGCGCCCGGACATGCGGCGCTGATCCTCACGGTGTATGCGATCCGGGCCTCGGCGCTGGCCTTCGAGGCGCTTTGCGCCGACGTGCTCTCGGCGCGGGGCGGGCGGCTCTCGGCGGGCGAGCTTGCGCTCGAGCCGGAGGGCGGCGGCGCGGCGGTGCCGACCTCGCTGTTCGTCCGGTGGACCGCATGAACGAGCAGGCGCCGCGCGTCATCACCAGCCTCACCAACGACCGCATCAAGGCGATCCGTGCGCTCGAGATGCGCAAGGAGCGGCGCGAGACCGGGCTGTTCGTGGCCGAGGGCGCCTCGATCCTGGTCACGGCGCGGGATGCAGGGCACGTGCCGGCGAGCCTCGTCTATCAGGCGGGGACGGCGAGCACGCCGGTGGCGCGTGCGCTCGTGCGATGGGCGCTGGATGCGGGCGCCGACGTGCTCGAGGTCTCCGAGGCCGTGCTGGCGAAGCTCTCGTCCAAGGACAATCCGCAGGCGATGCTCGGTGTGTTCCGCCAGCGCTGGGGAGAGCTGCCGGCGCGAGCGCCGGGCGACGACTGCTGGCTCGCGCTCGAGGAAGTGCGTGATCCCGGCAACCTCGGCACCATCATCCGCACCGTGGATGCGGTCGGCGCCAAGGGCGTGATCCTGATCGGGAACGCGTGCGACCCCTATTCGCGCGAGTCGGTCCGGGCGACCATGGGTTCGATATTCGCGGTGCCGCTGGTCAAGGTGTCGCGCGAGGCGTTCCTGGCGTGGCGCGCGAACTGGCGCGGTGACGTGGTCGGCACGCATCTCGACGGCCGCGAGGACTTCCGGCGCGCAGCCTACAAGGGGCCGGTGCTGCTGGTCATGGGCAGCGAGGGGCCGGGGCTGTCGGACAGCCTGACGCGCGCATGCTCGAAGCTCGTCAAGATCCCGATGGCGGGCAAGCTCGACAGCCTGAACCTCGCCGTCGCGACGGCGCTGACGCTGTATCAGATCCGTGGCGGCGCGCTGCGGATTTGAGGGCGGCTAGTTGGAGCGGAGGCAACCGCATGAGACCCATCTTCGACGTATCTGGATCCCGGCCTGCGCCGGGATGACGTTTTTATGGGGAAGCGACCGCGCAAATCCACGTCACCCCGACGAAGGTCGGGGTCCAGATACGTGTGGGATTTGCGCCATGCTCTCGACGTCTGCGGAGCCGAAGTGGATTTCTCCGGACGAATGATCGAAGAGGTTTTTCCATTCTGGGTTCAACCGCTCGATAATCCGAATTTTCCAGATGCGTTGCCATTCCTTCAGTTGTTTCTCGCGCCGGATCGCATCGTCCATGGTGTGGTGACACTCGTAGTAGACGAGCATTCTGACGCCATACGTCTTCGTGAAGCCTTCGAAGAGGCCTTGGGTGTGCTCTGCCATGCGCTTGTGCAGGTCGCTCGTCACACCGACGTAGAGCGTACCGAGCGGCTTGCTGGCGAGCATGTAGACGCAAGGTCGCTTCATGGCGGTGTCCTAAGATGGAGGTCTAAGACACTACGGTTTTCGCGTCTGCGTTCCGTCGCTCAAAGGAGATGTATCTGGATTCCGGTCGTCCATGCGAAGCATGGCTCTGCCCTGACGCCGGGATGACGGAGAAACAGTTGGCGCAGGCGCCATCAAGTTCGCTGGGCCGGAGCAATCAGATGCACCTGCCGCCATCGACCTCGAGGGCGACGCCGGTGATGAAGCTCGAGGCGGGGTCGGCGAGGAAGACGGCCGCGTTGGCGATATCCGTCGGCTTCGACATGCGGCCCAGCGGAATGCCGGCGATGAACCTGGCGCGGTTCTCGGCGGTGTCGGGCACACCCATGAATTCCTCGAGCAGCCCGGTCTCGCCGATCACCGGATTGATGGCGTTGACGCGGATATTGCGCGGGGCCAGCTCGGCCGCCATTGACTTGGTGAGAGCGATCACGGCGCCCTTGGAGCCGTTGTACCAGGTGAGGCCGGGGCGTGGGCGCACGCCGGCCGTGGAGGCCGTGTTGATGATGGAGCCGCCGCCGCGCTTCTCCAGCTCCGGCACGGCGGCGAGCGTCATCAGATAGATCGACTTCACGTTGACGGCATAGACGCGGTCGAAGTCCTCCTCGGAGACGGTCATCAGCGACTGGTTCTTGTGCGTGATGCCGGCGTTGTTGACGACGATATCCAAGCCGCCGTAGGTGCTGACCGCCGAGCGCACGATGGCCTCCACGTCGGCCTTCTTGGTGACGTCGGCCGTCGTGGCGACGGCGCGCGAGCCGATGGCCTTGGCGACGTCGGCCGCTCGCTTCTCGTCGATGTCGGCGATGACGAGCTTGGCGCCCTCCTCGGCGAAAGCCTCGGCGATGCCGCGCCCGAAGCCGGAGCCGGCCCCGGTGATGACGGCGATCTTTCCGGCCAATCGCATGCCGAGCGCTCCCCGTTCAGCGATGGTTTCCGGGCACCGGCGGGGCCGCGGCGCGGGCCGCTTCCGCCCGGTATGGGCTCGCCGGGTAGGTGCCGAGGAGCCGCACCTCGCTCGAGAAGAACGACAGCTCCTCGAGCGCGAGCTGGACCAGCCGCTCCGCCGGATGCCCCTCGATGTCGGCGTGGAACATGGTGGCGTTGAAGGTGCCCTCGAGCTGGTAGCTCTCAAGCTTCGTCATGTTGACGCCGTTGGTCGCGAACCCGCCGAGGGCCTTGTAGAGGGCCGCCGGGACGTTGCGTACACGGAAGAGGAAGGTCGTGATGACAGGGCCGTCGTCCGGCTCGGCGTCGTCGGGGTCCTTGGTCAGGATCAAAAAGCGAGTCGTGTTGTGGGCCTCGTCCTCGACGTCGGAGCGCAGGATGTCGAGACCGTAGATCTCGGCGGCGAGGCTCGAAGCGATGGCGGCGAAGCTGGGATCACCCTGCTCGGCGACAAGGCGGGCCGAGCCCGCGGTGTCCGCCTCGGGTACCGGCGTCAGCCCGAGCGCGCGCAAGGTCTTGCGGCATTGGCCAAGGGCCTGGGTATGGCTCATCACCTTCTTCACGCCAGAGAGGGGCGCGCCCTTGAGACCCATGAGCTGGTGGCGCACGCGCAGGAAGTACTCGCCGATGATGTAGAGATTGGCGCCCGGCAGCAGATGGTGGATGTCGGCGACGCGGCCGGCGACCGAGTTCTCGATGGGGATCATGGCGTGGGTGACGTCGCCCGACTTCACGGCCGCGAGCGCATCCTCGAAGGTCGGATAGGCCACGGGCTCGCAGTCGGGATACGCCTCCTTGCAGGCGAGGTGCGAATTGGCGCCGGGCTCGCCCTGATAGGCGATGCGGGCGGCGGAAGGCTCGGTGGACATGGGTGTCTGGCTCAAGGGGCTAGCAGGGGAAGCTCAGGCCGCGGGAGGAGTGCGGCGTGCGGGACGCGCATCGACGGCGCTCAAGGTGACGGTGTGGAAGGTCATGCCCGACGCGCCTTTCTGACGAGCAGGCGGGCCCGTTCGAGGTCGGCCGGAGTATCGACACCGAGGGGAACAGTGTCAACGATGGCCACGTCAATGCGCATGCCGTCCTCCAAGGCGCGAAGCTGCTCCAGGCGCTCGCGTTTCTCGAGGGGCGAGGGGTCGAGGGCGACGAAGCGCTCGAGGGCCGAGCGGCGGTAGGCGTAGAGGCCGATGTGGTGGTAGAGCGGGCCGTCGCCATGGGGGGCGGTGGCGCGCGTGAAGTAGAGGGCGCGCAGCCGGTCCTTCTCGGGGAGCGGTGTGCCGACCACCTTGACCACGTTGTGGTTGGTGCGCTCCTCAGGGTCGACGATCTCGGCGGCGAGGGTGGCGATGTGCGGCCCTTTGCTCGAGAGGACGGACGCGCAGGTGCGGATCAGATCGGGATCGATGGTCGGGAGGTCGCCCTGGACGTTGACCACGATCTCCGCCTCGGCGTCGGGGTCGATGCGGTTCAGTGCCTCGAAGATGCGGTCCGAGCCCGAGGCGTGGTCCGGGCGGGTCATCAGCGCCTCGCCGCCCGCCGCGCGCACGGCGGCGCAGATCTCTTCGGCATCCGCGGCCACGACGACACGACCCATCGCGGCGGCGTGTGCCTGGCGCCAGACGCGCACGATCATCGGCTCGCCCTCGATGTCGGCGAGGGGCTTGTCCGGAAGCCGGGTCGAAGCCAGGCGCGCGGGAATGATGATCAGGGCTCGGTTCATGCTGCCTTCGGACGATGCGGGCATCCCGGACAATTGGCCCCATGCAAGCCCGTGCACGATGCCTTATGCTGCCGGCTGTTCAAAACCAGTCAAAGGCCCGGCCCGGTGCGCGCGCGAAGGGCGACCGCGATTGCCACAAGACCTGTAGACTGGGGGAACACGGGGTTGCAAGGCATGGGTGGTGTCTTGTAGATGCGTCTCAGACAGGCGGAGCGCACGGGCGGCTCGTTATTCCGGCGAGGCCGGTGCCCAATGCCGCAACGTCCGGGTCATGTTTACCAATTACGATCGGCAGCGTCTCAATCGGCAAGCGGCGGCAGGGTGACGAGATGGTGGACTCTTTCGAACTGAGCAAGATCGCGGGCGGCGTGCTGGCGGCGCTTCTCCTCATCTTCCTTCCCAAGGTGGCGATCGAGATCGCGCACCAGTCTCACGGTCACGGCGAGATCACGAACGGCTACGTGCTGCCGGCGGCCACCGAGACGGAAGCTCCCAGCGGCGCCGAGGGCGCTCCGGCAGCGGCCTTCGATCCCGCCGCGGTGGTGGCGATGCTGCCCACGGCGAAGCCCGAGAACGCCGCGAGCACGTTCAAGAAGTGCCTCGGCTGCCATACGGCCGACAAGGCGGCCGCGAGCAAGGCGGGGCCCAACCTCTGGGACGTGCTCGGTCGCGAGCGCGGCACGCGCGCCGACTTCACCGGATACTCCGACGCCATGAAGGGCAAGAAAGGACCGTGGACCTACGAGGACCTCGTGCATTTCCTGCATAAGCCGAAAGAGTTCGTCCCGGGCACCAAGATGGTGTTCCCCGGCATCACCGACCTCACCGATCTCGCGGACGTCGTCGCCTATATTCATACCCTCTCGGACAACCCGCAGCCGTTGCCCGCGGCCGCTGCCGCGCCTGCGCCTGCTCCGGAAGTCGCGCCGGCTGCCCCGGCGGAGCCCAAGTAGAGTTGGCGCTTCCGGCTCTCGCCATGGGCGTGCGTCTCAGCGGCATCCCGAGGGGAACGCGCGTCGCGGCGAGGCGCCGCGCGAGCCGATTTTTCGGTGCTGCCTCAAGCTCTTTACGCTTGGACGCCGTGCTGCCGATGTTGCCGATCTTTAATCCGAATTGGCGCCAAGCCGTGCTAGGTACTGACCTTTCCTAGGGCCCGGCTCGTCGCAGCAGCGGGGTCGTGCGGGCCGCCTGCGTTGTCGCGTCCCGCCTTTCCCGACATCGGAAGACGATAGGGTGATGGTGACGATGGCAGCGGTGGACATGGCAGACAGGTACTCGGCAGATCGGCGCTCGACTTCCTTCCTTCCCCTCCTCGCAGCCCTGATGCTCGCCGTGGCCGCGCCTTGCATCGCGCAAGCGCAGGAAACGGCGCCCGCCGATACACCGCCGGCCGCTGTGCCAACCGACACCGCGCCGCCGGCCACCACGGCCGATCTCCCGCGCTACACGGCGCTCTCGCTCATTGGTGAGCCCAAGTTTGGGCCCGACTTCAAGCACTTCGACTGGGTCAATCCAGATGCGCCCAAGGGCGGCGTGGTGCGGTTCTCGGTGGAAGGCACATTCGACTCCCTCAACCCGTTCTCGATCAAGGGCGTGCCGGCCGGCCCCGCCGCCATGATCTACGACACGCTGATGAGCGGGAGCCTCGACGAGGAGTCGACCGAGTACGGGCTCGTCGCCGAATGGGTCCAGTTTCCGGCCGACTACGCGTGGGCCAAGTTCGGTCTCCGGCCCGAGGCGCGCTTCCATGACGGTACGCCCATCACGCCCGAGGACGTGATCTTCAGCCTCGAAGCGCTGAAGAAGGCGAATCCGATGTACGGGCGCTACTACAAGAACGTCGTCAAGGCGGAGAAAACCGGCGACCACGAGGTCACCTTCACCTTCGACATGGCGGGCAATCGCGAGCTGCCGCAGATCCTGGGGCAGCTCACGGTGTTTCCGAAGCATTTCTGGGAGGCGACCGGCAAGAACGGCGAGCCGCGCGATCTCGGAAAGAGCACGCTCGAGATTCCGCTCGGCTCGGGCCCGTACAAGATCAAGGAGTTCGATACCGGCAACCGCATCGTGCTCGAGCGGGTCGCGGACTATTGGGCGAAGGATCTGCCGGTGCGGGTCGGGCAGTACAACTTCGATGAGATGCGCTTCCAGTACTTCCGCGAGAAGACGGCGGCGTTCGAGGACTTCAAGGCCGGGCGGGCGGACATCTGGCGCGAGAGCACGGCCCGAGACTGGGCGACGCAGTACAAGTTTCCCGCCATCGACAAGGGCTGGGTGAAGAAAGAGGCGATCCCAACCAAGGGCGTCGCGCGCATGCAGGGCTTCGTGTTCAACACGCGGCGCGACAAGTTCAAGGATGCGCGCGTGCGCCATGCGTTCAACTATGCCTTCGACTTCGAGGACCTGAACCGGTCGGTGCTGTTCGGGCAGTACACGCGGGTCGCGAGCTACTTCGACAACTCGGAGCTGGCGGCGAAAGGCTTGCCGACGGGCCGCGAGCTCGAGATTTTGAAGCCGTTCGAGAAGGATCTGCCGCCCGAGCTGTTCACGACCGAATGGAAGAACCCGGTGTTCGCGACACGCGAGGATCTGCGCAAGAATCTCGCCGAGGCGATGCGTCTCTTCAAGGAAGCCGGCTGGGAGGTACGCGAGGAGGAGGTCGAGGACGCCGACTGCGGGACGTTCTGCAAGATCGGGCGGGCGATCGGGCTCGGCTCGGCCAAGACTCAGGCCGTGATGCGCAACGCCAAGGGCGAGCCGTTCGTGGTGGAGTTCCTGCTCGGGAACGGCGCCTTCCAACCGCATGTCGCGCACTTCATTTCCAACCTCGAGAAGATCGGCGTGCAGGCGAGCATTCGAGTCGTCGACGATGCGCAGTACGAGCAGCGCGAGACGAACTTCGATTTCGACATCATCATCGACAGCTTCGCGCAATCGAACTCGCCCGGAAACGAGCAGCGCGACTTCTGGGGCTCGGCGGCGGCGGACCAGCCCGGCACGCGCAATACCATCGGCATCAAGAGCCCGGTGATCGACACGATCATCGAGCAGCTCGTGCAGGCGCAAACGCGCGAAGAGGTCGTCGCGCACACCCGCGCCCTCGACCGCGTGCTGCTGTGGGGCCACTACCTCGTGCCGCACTGGTACAATCCCTATGAATGGATCGCGACATGGGACAAGTTCGGCCGGCCGGACAAGCTGCCGTCGCTGACCAGCGGCTTCTCGCAGATCTGGTGGGTCGATCCCGCCAAGGAGCAGGCGCTCGCGGCGCAGAGGAAGTAGGGTGATGCGAGCTCAGCGGTCGCGCGGCGCGAAGGGCGGACACGTGGTGGGATCGGGCCGCCTCCTTCTTTGCGCGACCGGCCTTGCCGTCTTTGCCTCGGCACCGCTCGCGGCCGAGCCGCGGCACGGGCTCTCGATCTTCGGCGATCTCAAATATTCCGCGGACTTCAAGCATTTCGACTACGTCAACCCGGACGCGCCCAAGGGCGGCAGGACCTCGCAGATCGGTCCGGGCGGCGTCACGACGTTCGACAGCTTCAATTCCTTCATCCTCAAGGGCGACGCGGCGCAGGGCATGGAGCTCTGCTTCGATTCACTGATGGTGCGCGCTCTCGACGAGCCGGACGCGGTGTACGGGCTCGTCGCGGAGACGGCCGACGTCGCGCCTGACAAGATGTCGGTCACGTTCAAATTGCGGCCGGAGGCGAAGTTCTCCGACGGCAGTCCGGTCACGGCGGAGGACGTCGTGTTCTCGTTCGAGGCCATCAAGGCCAAAGGCCACCCGAGGCTGTCGTTTCCGCTGCGCGACGTTGCGAAGGCCGAGGCGCTCGATGCCGAGACCGTACGCTATTCCTTCGAGGGCACGCTCGTGCGCGACCTGCCGGTCACGGTGGCAACGCTGCCGATCCTGTCCAAGGCCTACTACACGACGCACGATTTCGAGAAGACAAGCCTCGATCCGGCGCTCGGATCGGGGCCCTACAAGGTCGGGCCGTACAAGGCGGGGACGTACGTCACCTACGTGCGCCGCCCCGACTACTGGGGCCGCGATCTCGCGGTCAACATCGGGCACTACAACTTCGACGAGGTGCGCTACGAGTATTTCCGCGACCGCACGCTCGAGCTCGAGGCGCTGCTGGCCGGCACCATCGATTTTCGCGAGGAGTTCACCTCGAAGGACTGGGCGACGGGCTATGACCGCAAGCCCGTGAAGGACGGCCGCGTCAAGCTTCTCACCATCCCCGACGAGCGCCCTTCGGGTGCGCAGGGCTTCTTCATCAATACGCGCCGCGACAAATTCCGCGATGTGCGTGTGCGCGAGGCGTTGGGTCTTGCCTTCGATTTCGAATGGAGCAACGAGAAGCTTTTCTACAAGCTCTACACACGCACCGCGAGCTACTTCGAGAACTCGGACCTCAAGGCCGTGGGGCCGCCCTCGCCCGAGGAGCTAGCCCTTCTCGAACCCTTCCGCGACAAGCTTCCGGCGGCGGTGTTCGGCGAGCCCGTCTCTCCGGCGGTGACCGACGGCAGCGGCAACAACCGCGAACAGCTACGCCAAGCTGTCAAGCTGCTCACGGATGCGGGCTGGACTCAGACGGCGCAGGGCGTGCGCAATGCAAAGGGCGAACCCCTTTCCGTCGAGATCCTGATCGACAGCCCGACGTTCGAGCGCATCGCGGCGCCCTATGTCAAGAACCTCAAGGCGATCGGCGTCGAGGCGACGATCCGCATGGTCGACTCGGCGCAGTACGAGCGGCGCATCAAGGATTTCGATTTCGACCTCACGACCGAGCGCTACGCGCTACAGCTCACGCCCGGCGTCGAGCTCAAGACGTTCTGGGGCTCACAGGCGGCGGCGACGATCGGCAGCTTCAATCTCGCCGGCATCGCCGATTTGGTGCTCGACCAGCTCATCGACAAGATCGTGGCGTCGACGTCCCGCGCCGAGCTCGTCACCGCGACGCGAGCGGCCGATCGCGTGCTGAGGGCCGGCTATTATTGGGTGCCGCAGTGGTACAAGGGTGCGCACAACCTCGCATTCTGGGACAAGTTCGGGTGGCCCGAGGTGAAGCCCAAGTACGAGCGCGGCGCGCTCGACACCTGGTGGTACGACGAGGCGAAAGCCAAGGCGCTGGCGGCGCGCTAGGGAGCGTGTTTGGATATGCCTCCGGCATTTTTGAGTAAGCCGCCGGCATTGGGGATATGATCGAACGATGGCTGCCTATCTCCTCAAACGAATGCTGCTCATCATCCCGACGATGATCGGCATCATGCTGATCAGCTTCGTCATCGTGCAGTTCGCTCCCGGCGGGCCGGTCGAGCAGATGATCGCCAAGCTTTCGGGCACCGACAGCTCGATCTCGGACCGCCTCGGGGGCGGGGCGCGCGACACGGTCGGGGGCGGTGCCCAATCGCAGCTCGGCCAGGGGGCCGGCGACGGCGTCACCTCGAAGTATCGCGGCGCGCAGGGTCTCGATCCCGAGTTCATCAAGGAGCTCGAGCGCCAGTTCGGTTTCGACAAGCCGCCCCATGAGCGGTTTCTGCTCATGATGAAAAACTACCTGATGTTCGATTTCGGCAGGAGCTATTTCCGCGACGTGTCGGTGATCGAGCTCGTGAAGGAGAAGCTGCCGGTCTCGATCTCGCTCGGGCTCTGGATGACGATCATCACCTACTTCATCTCGATCCCGCTCGGCATTCGCAAGGCCGTGCATGACGGCGAGCCGTTCGACGCCTGGACGAGCACGGCGCTCATCATCGGCTATGCCGTGCCCGGATTCCTCGTCGCCGTCCTGCTGCTTATTCTGTTCGCGGGATCGTCTTTCTACCAGTGGTTCCCGTCGCGAGGGCTCACGTCGGACGATTGGGACCAGCTCTCGCTGGTCGGCAAGGTGATCGACTATTTCTGGCATCTGACGCTGCCGATCATCGCCATGGCGCTCGGATCGTTCACGGCCATGACGTTCCTGACCAAGAACAGCTTTCTCGACGAGATCCGCAAGCAGTACGTGATCACCGCGCGCTCGAAGGGGCTCGGTGAGCGCGACGTGCTCTACGGGCACATCTTCCGCAATGCCATGCTGATCATCATCGCCGGTTTTCCGGGGGCGTTCATCAGCGCCTTCTTCACGGGCGCGCTTCTGATCGAGACCGTGTTCTCGCTCGACGGGCTCGGGCTTCTCGGTTTCGAGAGCGCGATCAAGCGCGACTACGCGGTGGTGTTCGCGACGCTCTACATCTTCGCGCTCATGGGCCTTGTCGTGAACGTTGTCACCGACTTCATCTACACGCTCGTCGATCCGCGCATCGACTTCGAAAGCCGGAAGGTCTGACGCATGGACGCGCGGCGGGACGAAAACGTTGAGCAGAAGGTGGCCGCGGATCCGGTGCGGCCGCCGCTCTTCGTGCGTATGCTGCCGCGCTTCAGCAAGCTGTCGCCGATCAACCAGCGGCGCTGGGACAACTTCAAGAACAACAAGCGCGGCTACTGGAGCCTCGTCCTCTTCCTCGTGCTGTTCTTCGTGACGCTGTTCGCGGAGGTCATCTCCAACGATCGGCCCCTCGTGGCGCGCTACAAGGGCGAGACCCTGTTCCCGGTGCTGGTCGACTATCCGGAATCGAAGTTCGGCGGGTTCCTCGCGGTTACGGACTATCGCGATCCGATCATCATCGATGAGATCGAGGCGAACGGCTGGATGCTGTGGCCGCCGATCCGCTACTCCTACGACACCATCAACAAGGACTACCCGAACCGCGTCGACAGCGAGGGGCGCTGCTTCGTCGAGCGCGACGGCGTCAAGCAGCAAGGCGGGCTCGGCTATCCCGCGCCTCCGCAATGGGCGGCGCGGGCCAAGCTCTGCGAAGCGCCGCCCGACCAGATGCGGCGCTATCTGGCGATCGGCAACTGGAACTGGCTCGGACTCGACAACCAGGGCCGCGACGTGCTTGCGCGCGTCATCTACGGTTTCAGGATCTCGGTGCTGTTCGGCCTCATCCTGACGGTGCTGTCGAGCGTGATCGGCATCGCGGCCGGGGCCGTGCAGGGCTACTACGGCGGCTGGATCGATCTCCTGATGCAGCGCTTTCTCGAGATCTGGGGCAACATTCCGACGCTCTACGTGCTGATCATCATCGCCGCCGTGCTGGTCCCCGGATTCTGGACCCTGCTGCTCGTGCTCTTGGCCTTCCAGTGGACATCGCTGGTTGCCGTGGTGCGGGCCGAGTTCCTGCGCGCCCGGAACTTCGAGTATGTGCGCGCGGCGCGGGCGCTCGGGCTCTCGGATACGACCATCATGTGGAAGCACGTGCTACCGAATGCGGCGGTGGCGACACTGACGTTCATGCCGTTCCAGCTCTCGGGGTCGATCACCACGCTGACCTCGCTCGACTTCCTCGGGCTCGGCCTGCCGCCGGGGTCGCCGTCGCTCGGCGAGCTGCTGCTGCAAGGAAAGGGTGATCTTGGCGCGCCGTGGCTCGGGCTCAGCGCCTTCTTCTCGATCGCGATCATGCTGTCGCTGCTGATCTTCATCTTCGAGGGCGTGCGCGACGCGCTCGATCCACGCAAAACGTTCGCGTGAGGGGAGAGCGGCGCGCATGAGCAACGAGGTGCTGATCAACGTCAAGAACCTGTCGGTCGCGTTCCGCGCGGGCGGCGTGACGACGACAGCGGTCAAGGGTGTGTCGTTCCGCATCAACCGCGGCGAGACGGTGGCGCTGGTCGGAGAATCGGGCAGCGGAAAATCGGTTTCCGCGCTGTCGATCGTGCGGCTGCTGCCCTATCCCGCGGCGTCGCACCCCACGGGGCAGATCTACTTCGAGGGCAAGGACCTGCTCAAGGTGCCGGAGGGCGAGCTCAAGCGCATCCGCGGCGACCGCATCTCATTCATCTTCCAGGAGCCGATGACGTCGCTCAACCCGCTGCACACCATCGAGCAGCAGGTGGGTGAGATCCTGAGCCTGCATCGCGGCATCAAGGGCGGGGCGGCGCGGGCGCGCGTGCTCGAGCTCCTGGCCAAAGTCGGCATTTCCGAGCCCGAGAAACGGCTCGATGCCTTTCCTCATCAGCTCTCCGGCGGGCAGCGACAGCGCGTCATGATCGCCATGGCGCTCGCCAACGAGCCGGATCTCCTCATCGCGGACGAGCCGACGACGGCGCTCGATGTGACCATCCAAGCGCAAATCCTCGAGCTTCTGCGCAACCTGCAGCGCGAGATGGGCATGGCGATGCTGCTCATCACGCACGATCTCGGCATCGTGCGGCGCATGGCGGAGCGCGTCTACGTCATGCAAAGCGGGAGCATCGTGGAGGAGGAACCGACGGAGAAGCTCTTCACCCAGCCGCAGCACGCCTATACGCGCCACCTGCTCGCCGCCGAGCCCAAGGGGCAGCCGCCCGCCTTCGATCCCGCGGCGCCGGTCATCGCCGAGACCAAGGATCTCAAGGTGTGGTTCCCGGTCAAGCGCGGGCTCCTGCAGCGGACCGTGGATCACGTGAAGGCGGTGGACGGGCTTTCGGTCAAGATCCTGGCGGGCCAGACGGTGGGCGTGGTCGGCGAATCCGGCTCGGGCAAGACCACGCTCGGGCTTGCCATCCTGCGCCTCATCTCGTCGGAGGGGCCGATCGTCTACATGGGGCGGCGGATCGACGGGCTATCGTCGCGCGAGATGCGGCCGCTCCGGCGCGAGATGCAGGTCGTGTTCCAGGACCCGTACGGCTCGTTGTCGCCGCGGCTTTCGATCTTCGGCATCATCGAGGAGGGGCTTCTGATCCAGAAGCCCGACTGGAGCGAGGCGCAGAGGCGCGAGCAGGCGGCACGCGCGCTCAAGGAGGTGGGACTCGACGTCGGTGCGCTCGACCGCTACCCGCACGAGTTCTCGGGCGGACAGCGCCAGCGCATCGCCATCGCGCGCGCCATGGCGCTCGAGCCGAAGTTCATCGTTCTCGACGAGCCGACCAGCGCACTCGACATGAGCGTGCAGGCGCAGATCGTCAATCTATTGCGGGAGCTGCAGGCCAAGCGCGATCTCGCCTACGTGTTCATCAGCCACGACCTCAAGGTGGTGCGCGCGCTCTGCAACTACGTGATCGTCATGCGCCACGGACGCGCGGTCGAGGAAGGGCCAGCGGAGCAGATCTTCACGGCGCCCAAGGAGGCCTACACCAAGGCGCTGCTTGCGGCGGCGCTCGACATCAAGGTCGTCAACCGCGCCGAGCTTGCGTAAGGCGCTCGAATAAGAGGGGCGAAATTCCCAGCTCGACCAATGGCGTGCCCGCTTATTGGGCTTGAGGCGCGCGGCGTTTTCTGGGACATCTTGCCAGGCATTTTTGCTTTTCCAGGTCGTGGCGCATGAACAAGCCGTCGGAGAGACCCCGCGCGCCCTCGGTCGAAGCGACGATCGAGCAAATTCGTTACTGGGTGCCGACGATCAGCGACGTGGCGCGCACGGTCGAAGCGCGCGACGGGGAGAGCTGGCTCTTGTCGATCGAGCCGCATCTTGCCGCCGCCTGTCCGGTGGCGATCGCGCTCACCCAGAGCGGGCGCTTCGACATCTCGATCGCGGGCGAGACCTATGACGATTGCGAGCTCGGAAGTCTCGACCAGCTCGTGCATCTGCTCGAGCGCATCACGGACGGGCATGTGGTCCAGCGGCGCTGGGTGAGCGCGGCGACGGGAGCCATGCGCGGCATCGAGACCATTGTTCTGCTCGGTCCGGGCGCTGAATGGCGCGACGGGCAGGAGGCCGACGGCGGCTCGGAGCGGCACGACCGGCATTTCCTGCCCTACCGGCGGCGGGTTTAAGGCTGACAGCTCGGATATGTGGACGTGAACCACGCGCTCTTTCCGGATCGGACAGCACGATCGACCGATTTCGGGAGCTTGTAGAAGTCGCGCTTCGCGAAGCTCCAGCCGAAGGTGTCGTCGCCCTTGCGGGCACCGGCGTGCAGTGAAAATCGCATATCGCCGAATCCACTCGACAGGGAATTGAGGAACGGCCCTGCGTCCAGGCACTCCGGCGACAGCTTTTCCGCGGCCAGTCGGACATCGCGGTGGAACTGGATTTGTCCCACGACCGCGAATGTCGAGAAGAAGACCGCGACGACAGCCGTTGGCCAGAGCAGGCGCGATCGGCCCGTCACCCTTGCTATCCATGTCCCGGCGGCTGCGGCGGCGAGGAGGATCGCGGACAACAGCGGCGCCGACAGGAAGCTGTAGAATTTGCTCCAGGCAAAGGTGGCAAAGAGAGGTAGCGCGACCGGTAGCATGGCCGTGAAGGACAGCCACGTCCAAACCAATTTGCGGCTGAAACCATAGGAGGCGATGAGCACGAGAAGCGCGGCAAACACAAACTGTAGCGCGATGCCGCCGGGGGATGATGCCGCCTTGTCGACAGTGGCGGTTCGGGTGTTCCACACAACCAGGAACAGCGTGAAAAGCAATGCGAGCCAGAAGATGACCGGAATTGCGATGACTAGGAGGAGATGCGCGTTCATGACTGGCGCCAATAGCATCGAAAGGTGAACAGGCTTATTCGAAGCCTGGTCGTCTCGTCACCTTGCATCCTCGGACGGCGCGCATAGGGGCGCTTTCCCGGCGAGTCATGGGAAGCGGCGGATGGTCGTGATGGGCGAGGAGAGGCGGGCGATGCGATCAGCGGCCTCGGGCAATGTTTCTGCCGCCACCGCCATGTGGTGCGCGTTGGCGTGCACGAGCATGATGGCGTCGCTCATGACGCCCACATGCCCGGGCCAGAACACGAGATCGCCGCGCTGAAGCCCTTCGAGGTCGGCCGGCACCGGGATCGGCGCCCCGAGCTCGGCGGCCTGCATGTCCGAATCGCGCGGGGCGGCGATGCCCGCGGCTTCGAGCGCCACCTGAACGAGACCCGAGCAGTCGATGCCGATGCGCGTGCGTCCGCCCCACAGGTAGGGCGCGCCGATCAAGCGCTCGGCGACGTCGACGAAGTCACGCTCGAAGCGGTCGCGCTCGGCGAGATGGCGGGTGACGACGAAGCCACCGCGCTCGAGGCGGCAGAACTTCTCCTCCCATTCGGCGACGCGCACCTCGGCGTTGAGCGGCAGGTGCATGACGGGCGGCGTCTTGATGTCGGGGGCCGGGTAGATGAAGGTGCCGAGCGCCTTGACGCGATGCGTCATCGGCATGATGTCGCCGGTGAGGGCAGCGGACGGCATGTAGCCGACGTAACGGTCGCGCTCGATCTGTACCCAGGCCCAGCCTTCGGTCTCGTCGTAGACCCGCACCAGCTCGCCGTAGAGCGCTTCCGTCTCGAGGCCGAGCGCGGGTGACGGCTCGCGCCGGAGCGGCACGGCGGGGCGGATCACCTGACGCATGATGCCGGGCGCGTAGCGCGGCGCGCTGACCTGGCCGCGCAAGGCGAGCGCGGCAAGGTCTGGCCGGAAGGCGTGGCGGCGCGGGTCGAGTGATGTCTGCGGCAGCGGCGGAGGCGTGGTGCGCTCGCCGGCGGCGTCCGCATCTGCCGGCTTGCCGTCCGTCATGCGACGAGCTCCTTCGAGAGCAGGGAGAAGATCGCGCGGGCGGTCTGCGGGTCGCCGCCCTTCGGCCCCAGCGGGCGTGGCGCGGGCCGCCAGCCGTAGAGATCGAAGTGGGCGAAGCGGCGTGCGTTCCTGACGAAGCGCCGGAGAAAGAGAGCGGCCGTGATGGCGCCGGCGAAGGGCGCGTCATAGACGTTATTCATGTCGGCGATCTCGCTGTCGAGATGGCGCTCGTAGCCCGGCCAGAAAGGCAGGCGCCAGACCGGATCGCCGACGGCCGAGGCCTCGGTGACGAGGGATGACGCGAAGGCGTCGTCGTCGCAGAAAAATGCGGGGAGATCGGGGCCAAGGGCGACGCGCGCGGCGCCGGTGAGGGTCGCGAAGGTCAGCATGGTGTCGGGGCTCTCCTCGTCGCCGAGGGAGAGTGCATCGGCGAGCACGAGACGACCCTCGGCGTCGGTGTTGCCGATCTCGACCGTCTTGCCGGCGCGGCTGGTCAGCACGTCGCCCGGGCGGAAGGCGTCGCCCGAGATGCTGTTCTCGGCCGTGGCGATGAGCACGCGCAGGCGAACATTGAGACCCGCGCACATGATCATCTCGGCGAGCGTCAGCGCGGCCGCGGCGCCGCCCATGTCCTTTTTCATCAGCAGCATGGCGGAGGCGGGCTTGATGTCGAGACCGCCTGTGTCGAAGGTGATGCCCTTGCCGACGAGGGTGAGAGACGGGGCGGAGCTTGGCGTGCCGCGCTTCTGCCAGCGCAGGTCGATCAGGCGCGGCGCGCGCGGGCTGGCGCGGCCGACGGCGTGGATCATGCGGAAGCCCTTGGTGAGGAGGTCGTCGCCGACTGTCACCTCGATGCTCGCGCCATGGCTTGCGGCAAGCCGCGCGGCGGCGGCCTCGATCTCGGCCGGTCCGAGATCGGAGGCCGGCGTGTTGATGAGGTCGCGCCCCTTCCAGACGGCGCCGACCTGATCGAGGATGGTCTGATCGTCGAGGCCGGCCGGGATCTTGAGGCGCGGGATGGCGAAATCGCCGGGGCCGGATTTGTAGCGGCGGAAGCGGTAGGCGCCGAGCCCCCAGGCGACGGCGGCGAGCGCCGCGTGCGGCGTCTCGCTCGCAAGATGGTAGAGCCCCGTGGGCAGGCTGGCGGCGAGCTGGCCCATCAGAAGCTCGGACGGTCCCGAGGGGTCGCCCGCCTGCCCGTTGCCCTGTCCCAGCAACACGCCGCCGAGCGCGCCGCCGCGTGCGGGGTAGATGGCCTGTTTCTTGGCCGCGCTCGTGAAGCGCGCCTGCTCGATCCAGCGCCTCGCGGACGCATCGAGCGCCTCGATGCGGGACACTGGCGCGGAGTCGGACACGAGCCAGATGGGTGTGCTCGGCTCTTTCGAAGCGTGAGGGGCGAGCACGTCGGACGGGGAGAGCGTGCTCGCCGCGGTGGGCTTGTCGGTCATGTATGGGTTCTTTGGGATGGGGTTCTTCTGGGCTCGCGAAAATTGGCCGCTTGGACGGGCCTTCGATGATCGGGCATTATCCTTTCCCACGCAGGGAAACACAATCGGAAGAGGGCTCTACGGGATGGCAGATGCGGGTTATCGACTGGTCATCGGCAATAAGAACACCTCGAGCTGGAGTCTCCGGCCCTGGCTCGTGCTCAAGCAGGCGGGCATCGATTTCGAGGAGGTGCGCATCAACCTGCGCGCGCCCGACATGAAGGAGCAGATTCGCGTCCACTCGCCGGCCGGGAAGGTGCCGGTGCTGTGGGCCGGCGATCTCATGATCTGGGACAGCCTGGGAATCGTCGAGTACCTGGCCGAGCAGCATCCCGAGAAGGCGCTGTGGCCGTCGAACGTGGACGCGCGGGCCGTGGCGCGGTCGGCGAGCGCGGAGATGCACTCGGGCTTTCAGGCCTTGCGCGAGCATTGCCCGATGAAGTTCCTGGCGCGCGAGCCCAAGGCCGATCTCATCGAGCCGGTGCAGGCCAACATCCGTCGCATCGTCGAGCTTTGGAGCGACTGCCGGCGGCGGTTCGGTGGAGACGGGCCGTTTCTCTTCTCCTCCTTCACCGTCGCGGACGCCATGTATGCGCCGGTCGCCTCGCGCCTCAAGACGTATGTTCCGGACCTCGGGGCGTTCGGCGACGACGGGACGGCGCAACGCTACATCGACGCGCTGTTCGCGCTTCCGGCGCTCGCCGAATGGGAGCGCGGTGCGCGGGAGGAGATGTCTTCGCCGGTGTCAGGCGCCAGTTAACGGATGATTGCCCTTCATTAATGCTTTGTTGACCGCTGTATCAGAAAGTGACGGAAGCACGAATTGTGCTCGCCTTGCGCCGAACCGTCACCCGACGACCAGTGGAGACCTCCATGGCTGCCAACGCCTACTCGCCGCTCGTGATGGCGAAGCCCGTGCGTGGGCTCGGGGTGGTGGCGGCGATCACGGCGAGCCTTCTGCTCGGGGCCTGCTCGCAGGCGGGCGGCGACGGCGCGGGGCTTTTCTCCTCGCTCACGCCCGAGGAGACGCAGCAGGCGGCCAAGGATGCCGCTCCGCCCGAGCCGCAGGCCGCGGCCGAGTATTGGGGCAAGCTCTATTCCAAGAATCCGCGCGATCTCGGATCGGCGCTCGCTTACGCCCAGAGCCTGAAGGCGCTCGGCCAGAAGCGGGAGGCGCTCGCCGTGCTGCAGCAGGCCTCGCTCATTCATGGCACCAACCGGGAACTCGCGGCCGACTACGGCCGGCTCGCGCTCGAGCTCGATCAGGTGAGCGTTGCGAAGAAGCTGCTCGAAGTCGCGGACGATCCCGGTAATCCCGACTGGCGCATCATCCTGGCGCGGGGCACGGCGCTCGCCAAGGAGGGCAGCTACCGGGAGGCGATCGGCTTCTATGAGCGGGCGCAAGCCTTGAACCCCGGCCATCCGTCGGTGCTCAACAACCTCGCCCTCGCCTATACGATGAGCGGCGAGCCCGAGCGTGGCGAGCAGCTTCTGAGGCAAGCCTCCGCGACGGGCAGCGACAACGCGAAAGTGCGTCAGAACCTCGCGCTGGTGCTGGGGCTGCAGGGCAAGTACGCCGAGGCCACGCAGCTCGCCTCCCAGGATCTCGCGCCGGCCGACGCGGAGTCGAATACGGCGCTGTTGCGGAAGATGGTGAAGCTCGATCCCAAGTCGAGCGCTCCGGTGGCGCCGGCACAGGCCGTTGCGGCGGCGCCGGCGTGGCCGGGCGAGCCGCCCGCTATGTCGGCCTGGGCACCGGCGGTCGCCGAGAGCGCGCCTGCTCAGCCCAAGGGACCGGCGCTGCGGGCGAGCAGCATCGAGACCAGCTCCGGTGCCTCCGACAGCGCTCGGGCAGCGAGCCTGTTCAGCGTCGATTAGGCGCGCCCGTACGAGCAAGCACGTTCGGATTGCCATCTCGACGCAGGTGCCGCCTCGCGCCCGTGGTCGTTGGACCGTGGTGCAAGCTGCTGCCCCTCACCCCGACTCTCCGAAAACGATGGAGCGGGACAGACCGCGCCGTCTCCTCTCCCCGTGCTTACGGCGAGAGCAGGTTCTTGCGGGAGCTGGCCTACTGCATCTTCCAGAAAGAGATTGCGGCGGGCCCGAGGATGACGACGAACAGCACAGGCAGGAAGAACAGGATCATGGGCACGGTGAGCTTGGGCGGCAGCGCGGCCGCCTTCTTCTCGGCTTCCGACATGCGCATGTCGCGGTTCTCTTTTGCCATGACGCGCAGCGCCTGGCCCACGGGCGTGCCGTAGCGCTCGGCCTGGACAAGGGCGGTGGTCACGGTCTTGACGCTCGGCAGCGCCGTGCGCTTGGCGAGGTTCTCGAATGCCACGCGCCGGTCGGGAAGGTAGGAGAGCTCGGCGGTGGTGAGCGACAGCTCCTCGGCCAGCTCGACGCTCTGGTTGGCGACCTCTTTCGCCACCTTGCCGAACGATGCCTCCACCGACATGCCCGATTGGACGCAGATCAGCAGCATATCGAGGGCCTCGGGAAAGGCGAGCTTGATGGCCTGCTTGCGTTTCTGGGCCAGGTTTTCGATGAAGATGTTGGGAAGGTAGTAGCCGGCTGCCGCGGCGGCCACGGCGTACATTGTCTTCATGCCCGTCGAGCTCGTGGAGTCGGACAGGAAGAACAGATAGACGAGGGCAACAACGAACGCCAAGGGCGGTGCGGCAGCGCGGAAGAACATGAAGGCGACCAGCGGCGCCTCGCCACGCAGACCCGCCATCTTGAGCTTGTTGCGCAGCTCATCGTTGTCGAACTGCTTGCGGAGATCCAAGCGGTCGACGATCTGGCGCATGAAGCCTTTGGACGTCTGCCTCAGCTTGGCCTTTCCGACCCGCTCCTTGCTCAGCTCCGAGATGCGCTGCGTGCGAAGCTTGTCACGCTCGAGCGCCATGACGCGCATGCGCTGGTTCATCTGATCGCGCGCGAGGGCGGGCAGCACGACGGCGAGGATGGTGGCAAAGGCCGAGACGGCTGCCAGCATCGTCGCCAAAAACGGCGCGGACATCACGGTGTCGACGATTTCGTTCATTTTACCGCGTGCCCCGCCCTAGAACTTGAAGTTGATCATCTTGCGCATGACGAGCACGCCGATCGACATCCAAAAGAGTCCGGCGGCAACGAACAGGTTGCCGGTCTTGGTCACGAACAGCGGCGCGATGTACTCGGGGGAGGCGCTGTGCACCATGAACATGACGCCAGGCGGGAGCGAGGCGAGAATCATGGCGCCGGCCTTGGCCTCGGCGGCGAGCGCCTTCACCTTGGCCGTCATCTTGAAGCGGTCGCGCAGCACGCCCGATAGGTTGGACAGCGCCTCGGCAAGGTTGCCGCCCGATTGCTGCTGAATGGCGATGACGATGGCGAGGAACTTGACCTCGGGAAGCGGCATGCGACGCGTCATGCGCTCGAGCGCCTCGGCGATGGAGACGCCCACCCGCTGCTGCTCGACCACCTCGCGGAACTCGCTCGCCACGGGCTCCGGCGACTCCTTGGAGATCACGACCAGGCATTCGTTGAGCGGCAGGCCCGACTTGACGCCGCGTACGATGATGTCGATGGAGTTTGCCAGCTCGAGCAGGAACTTTTTCTGGCGCCGCGCCGTCATTTTGCCGAGCACCAGACGCGGGAGGCCGAATCCGCCGACGAGCAGGGTGGCCGCCAGAATCATCGGGCTGAAGGCCGCGGCGGAGACCGGAAGAAAGCTATTCGCCGCCACGGCACAGACGACGGCCGAGACGGCGCTGGCGATCCAGAACGTGCGGGGTTCGATGTCAAGACCCGCCCGCTCCAGCCGCAGGCGCAGCGACAGCTTCTCGCGCGCCTTCTGGCGGTTCTCCATGTCCTTCAGACTGTCCGTGACCTGCTTTCTGCGGTTGGCGGCAAGCTCGGCGGCGGACTGGGTGGCGATCTTCTTCGCGCGCGATTCGCTCACGCTGGCGACACGCTTGTCCTTCATGCGGTCGGCCGAGATGTAAGGGTACATGACGGCGTAGGCCGCCGCCGCGATGGCGAGGGCGGCGACAAGCGCCGTGAGGAGCGGCAGCAGCGCGGACTCATCCATTGCGCTCACCCATCGGATTGCCGTTCTCGTCCAGCATCTCGGAGGCGGCGAGGGCGGCCGCGAGGCGCGATTCCTCCTTGTAGTACTGCGCGCGCTCCCAGAAGGCGGGGCGGGCGATGCCCGTCGAGCGGTGATGGCCGGCGAGCTTGCCGTTGGCGTCCTCGCCGGTGATCTCGTAGACGATGAGGTTCTGCAGCGTGATGATGTCGTCTTCCATGCCGGTCACCTCGGTGATGTGGGTCACCTTGCGCGAGCCGTCGCGAAGGCGGGCGGCCTGGATGATGACGTCGATCGAGCCGACGATCATCTCTCGGATGGTGCGGATCGGCAGCGAGAAGCCGCCCATCATGATCATGCTCTCGAGACGGCTCAGCGCCTCACGCGGGCTGTTCGAGTGGAGCGTGCCCATGGACCCGTCGTGGCCGGTGTTCATGGCCTGCAAGAGGTCGAACGCCTCAGGTCCGCGCACCTCGCCGACGATGATGCGCTCGGGCCGCATGCGCAGGCAGTTTTTCACGAGATCGCGCATGGTGATCTCGCCCTCGCCCTCGAGATTGGGAGGGCGGGTTTCGAGGCGCACGACATGCGGCTGCTGGAGCTGAAGCTCGGCCGAGTCCTCGCAGGTGATGATGCGCTCGTCGTTGTCGATGGAGGCGGTCATGCAGTTGAGGAGCGTCGTCTTTCCCGAGCCCGTGCCGCCCGAGATCAACACGTTGCAGCGCACGCGCCCGATGATCTCGAGAATGGTCTTGGCTTGCGGCGTAATGGCGCCGAACCTTGCGAGCTGCTCGAGCGTCAGGCGGTCCTTCTTGAACTTGCGGATGGTGAGCGCGGGGCCGTCGATGGCGAGCGGCGGGGCGATCACGTTGACGCGCGAGCCATCGGGCAGGCGCGCGTCGCAGATGGGACTGCTCTCGTCCACGCGGCGGCCGACCTGGCTGACGATGCGCTGGCAGATGTTCATGAGCTGCTGGTTGTCGGCGAAGCGCACGCCCGTCTTCTGCGACTTGCCGTTGACCTCGATGAAGGTGGTCGAGGCGCCGTTGACCATGATGTCGGCGATGTCGTCGCGCGCAAGCAGAGGCTCGAGCGGACCATAGCCCAGGACGTCGTTGCAGATGTCCTCGAGCAGCTCTTCCTGCTCGGCGATCGACATGACGACGTTCTTGACCTGGATAATCTCCGAGACGATGTCGCGGATCTCCTCGCGAGCGGCCGCGCTGTCGAGCTTGGCGAGCTGCGTCAGGTCGATGGTGTCGATGAGCGCGTTGAAGACGGTGGTCTTGACGTCGTAGTACTCGTCGGAGTGGTTGCGCTGCGGCTCGACGGGCTCGATGCGCACCGGCATCGCGGCGGGCGGCGGGGCCGTTCTGGCGGCGGGAGCCGATGCGGCCGCCGTCGCGGCAGGCGCGGGCGCCGCCGCGGCCTGAGGCACACGCCGCTGTTGTCCTGGATCGCTGCTACGCCGACCGAACATGTCTTCCCTCAACGCGTAAGCTTGAACCGCTCGAGAATGGGCGCGAGCGCCGATTTCTTCTCGACCTTGATTTCCTTGCGATGGGCGAGTGCCATGGCTACGTCGCGGAAGGCCTGAATGGATTTGGCCTTGGCGTTGTATTCCTCGAGCATCTGCCCGTTGTTGGCGGCCTGACCGAAGTTCTCGCAATCGAAGTCGATGACGGCGAGCGTCTTGAGGCCGAGCGCGGTTTCGAACTCCTTGGGCGTGATCTCGGGGCGCTTCTGCATGTTCGCCATGTTGATGACCAGGTGCGGCGCGGCGTCGTTCTTGCGCGCCTGCTTGACGAGATCGACGATGTTCTTGGCGTTGCGCAGGTTGGCGAGATCCGGCATGGCGGTGATGACGATCTCGTCGGCGAGCAGGAGCAGCCGCTTGGTCCATGGCGCCCAGGTGTGGGGCAGATCGACGGCGACGAACGGCACGTTCTGGCGCACGACGTCGATGACCGTCTCGCAACCCTCGGGCGACATCTCGTAGTCGCGGTCGAGCACGACCGGGGCGGCGAAGATCGAGAGATGCTTCGAGCAGGTGGTCAGCAGGCGGTCGAGCAGCACCTCGTCGAGGCGATCGGGGTTCTGCAGTGCGTCGGCGATGCCCTGGACGGGATCCTGGTTGAAGTCGAGCCCCGTGGTGCCGAATGCCAGGTCCATGTCGGCAATGACCATGTTCGTGGTCAGTGTCTCGGAGAGCGTCCAGGCGACGTTGTGGCAGAGCGTCGACGAGCCGACGCCGCCCTTGGCGCCGATGAAGGCGAACACCTGCCCGACCGGATCGGTAGCCGGATTGTTGTAAAGGCTGGACAGGCACTCCATGAACTCGAATGGAGACACCGGCGTGACCAGATACTCGGAGATGCCGCGGCGCATGAGGTCACGGTAGAGCATGACGTCGTTGGCGGCGCCGAGGATTACGACCTTGGTGCCCGGATCGCAGCTCTGCGCCAGCTCCTCGAGGCCGACGACGAGCTCGGCGTGGGGTGCGTGCGATTCGAGAACGATGAGGTTGGGGGTCGGGTTCTCCTGGTAATGCGCTATCGCCGCGCCGACGCCACCCATCTGGATCGTCACATGCGCCTTGCTGAGGCGCCGGTCCTCGGAGGCGGCCTGTACGGAATCGGCGACCTGCGGCGTCTCGCAGAAGACCTGGATGGAGATGCGCGGCAACGGGCGCGCGCGCTCGCTCGGCGCAGGGCCGCCGGCCGCGTCGTCCAAGGGAAACGAGCCGGCCTCGAGCGTGTCCGGCGAGCTTTCAAGCGAATTGGACATGTGCCCCATCGTCACTTCGCAATCTTCACTTTCTCGTCTTCGCCCTTGTCGGCGCCGGTCGGCTTGCCGCTGGTGTACTTGTCCCACACGACGTCGCGGCGCTCGCCCGGGCGGTCGCTCTCGGTGCGCGGTCCGAGGAGGTCCGCGGGATTGGCGACCATGACCGCGAGGTTGTGCTGGTTGGCGCAACCGAAGTTGGGGTAGTTGCCGTTGTCACGCTGCTCGGCGAGGTTGGTCGGCCAGTAGCCGCAAACCGGGGCCTCGGCGACGTAGCGCATGTAGGACACGCGAACAGGCGCGTTGTTAGAATCGGCATGGTAGGCCTCGATGACGATAGAGGCCTCGGCGAAACCCATGTCACCTACGATCTGGCGAATCTCATTGACGGCGTACATGGCCGCCGTCTCGTTGGCACTGCCGCCCGGCGCCTGGATGATGAGGCGGCTGTTGCCGGCGTCGCCGGCGCGCGAGCGGTCGGCGAACTCGAGCACGTCGGCGCGCTGGCGCGGGCTCAAGCCGCGAGCGCCAGGGGCGATACGCACCTCCATGGTTTGCGGCTGCTGGGAGACGATGATCGGATGGCGCTGCGAGGCGTCGACCATCGACCAGCCCGCGACCTGCGGCGTGGTGATGTCGTGCTTGCAGCCGCCGACGCCCGCCGCGAGGGCCGCGAGCGCGGCCGCCGCAACGCGGCCGAAGCGCGCTGCTGCGCGTCCCTTCGGTGGCGATGCAAGTCCGTACTGCATGAGTGCGTCTCCAGCGTGAGCTTTATTCGACGATGAAACCGTAGTCGCCCTTGAGGTCGCCCACGGGCGCGGCGCTTTCGGTGCCATAGATGCGATTGAGGTGACCCCAGAAGTTGGCCTTGCGGTCGGTGGATTCGGCGAGACCGTCGAGGGGTTTTGCAAGATCCTTCTGCGCCACGGGCTTGACGAGATAGGGCGTGACGATGACGACCAGCTCCGTCTCGCGCTTGATAAAGTCGCGGCTGCGGAACAGGGTGCCGAGCACGGGAACGTCCTTGAGTCCCGGGAACCCGTCGATGTTCTGGCGCACGTCGTCGGAGATGAGACCGGCCAGCGCGATGGAGCCGCCCGAGGGCAGCTCGACCGTCGAGTTCGCCTGACGCTTTTTCAGGGCGGGGATCGATATGTCGTCGAGCACGATGGCGCCGACGTTCGACAGTTCGCTCACCTCGCTTTCGATCTTGAGGCTGATTCGGCCTTCCGAAAGTACGACTGGCGTGAACGAGACGCCGACGCCGAACTCCTTGTAGGTGATCGACGTCTGGCCGTTGCTGTCCTTGACCGGGATCGGGTACTCGCCGCCGGCGAGGAACTTTGCGGGTTCGCCCGAGATCGCCGTCAGGTTCGGCTCGGCGAGCGTGCGAATGAGGCCGTCGCGCTCGAGCGCGCGCATGGCCTTGGCGATGCCGCCGTGCTGGCCGCTCCAGGCGGTGGTGGTGCCGGAGTTGCCGAAGGTGGTGGAGGTCGGGCCGTCGTTATAGAAGCAGGTGGTGCCGGCGCAGGCATTGTCGGGATCGATGAAGCTGCTCGCGCCAGGAACGGGCATGCCGCCGAGACCGGCCGCGGCGGTCAGCGGCAGGGCGTTGGCGGTGAGCAGGCTCCATGTGAAGTTGCCGGCGTTGATGTCGGCGGCGAGGTTGATGCCGAACTGCTTCAGGAGCTCGCGCTGCACCTCGGCCACGACGACGCGCAGCATCACCTGCTCCTCGCCCTCCACGCCGAGCAGATTGATGACGGACTTCGGCTGGTCGGATTTGCCGGCGCCACCACCGGCTGCGGCCTGCGCGCCGCCCACGAGGCTCATGGCGCCCGCGACGGCTCCGCCAGCGGCCGCGTCGCTCAGGAATCCCTCGGTGTTCGAGGCGGCGAAGGCGCGGGCAATGTCGGTGGCGCGGTTCGAATCGACGGGCGTGCGCACCGTGCCGATCAGCACGATGGATTTGCCCGCCATCTCGACGCGGATGTTCGAGCCGGGGACGAGGCGGGTGAGAAGGGTCTCGAGGCCGCGCACGTCAGCGCCGACGGTGATGTCGAGCGTGAGGACCTGCTGGCCATGCGAATCGAAGAAGAAGGTGTTGGTCTGACCGGGCTTCTTGGCGATCAGGAAGACGCGGTTGGAGGTTTGCACGACGGCGTCGACGCTCTTGGGGTCGGACACGAGTACGTCGCGCAGATCGAAGTCGAACTCGACCAGCATGGACTTGCCGGCGCCGAGCGCCAGCGAGCGGGTTTGCGGCGCGCCGCCCGCGGCGCTGATGCGCAGGACGGATGCGGCTTCCGGCTCCGCCGCGGCCGGAACGGTCATCACCGCCGCCGCGACCATGGCCCCGCCCAGAGCCTGCAGTACACGAGTCCAAGTCTTATTCATTATCAATGGGCCTCTGACGGACTAAACTCGAGAACACACCTCAGTTTACGCCGTACGCACGTGAAGCCGCGCCGTAGCGCAGGACGCGAATTGCCGTGCTTTCCTTGACCGACGGGTCGACACCAGCGGTCGGTCCCTGGTTGACGTCGAGATCGGCGATCGAACGCAGCGAGAGCGAGATCTCGCCCATGGAGTTGGCCAGCGCGAGAAGCTCGGCCTGACGCGCCGTAAGCTCGAGCGTCGCCGTACTGGCGTTGCCCTCGGCGGACTTCTTGCCTTCCTTGGTCTCGATCTCCTGGCCGATGGCGAGCACGCGCACGTTGCCGAACAGGAGGTCGCTGACGAAGTCCTCCTGACCGCCCTTGCTGCGTACGCGACGGATGAGGATCACGTCGACCCGGTCGTTGGGAAGGATGAGATTGCCGACGGCGGTCTCCTCCTTGATGCGGGTCGAGATGGCGCGCATGCCGGCGGGCAGGATGGCCGCGAGCACGCCGCCCTGGCCGGCCTTGACGAGCTTGGTCTGGGTGACCGGCTCGCCGGCCATGATGGGCGCGCGCGCGATCGAGCCCGAGAGCTGCGTCATGGCGTCGGGACGGTCGTCACGGGTGATGAAGCCGGTGGTGAGCGTCTCCTTGGGCCACGACTGCCAGCGGAAGAGGCTGTCGTTGGTGATCTGCCCGAGACCGATGTCGGTGCGCGCGACCAGGACGTCGCTCGACTGCACCTTCACCTCGACGGTTTTCTCGACCGGCGGCTTGTTGACCATGCCGCGCACCATGACGAAAGCCAGGACGCCGGCCGTGGCTGCAATGGCCATTCCGATGAGTTGGGGCCGTTTCATCGCGTGCGCTGTCCCATGCGGCCTTATCGGCCGAACCTGTGCCTAAGGCCGAACTTTGCAGGACAAACGTCAACCAGCCGTTAATTCGTGTATCGAAACGGCTATGCAGCGACGGCAAACAGGGGGGTGTGCGGGTAGATGAGAAGGCCTGAGCTTGCAATGGCAATTCCATACGGAATGCCGGACGTTCCCGCGTGCAGGCGGGCGGCCCAGTTCGGGATCGGGAGGGCCGTGGCGGGGAATCTGCGATAGGCCAGCACGACGAGCGCCAAGACCCCGCCGAAGACCGTCACGTAGACCAGATAGGGCAGCAGGCCGTCGAAGCCGATCCAAAGAGCGCCTGCCGCAAGGAGCTTGGCATCGCCGCCGCCGAAACCGCCGATGGCGAAGAGCGTGATGCCGGCGGCCAGGACCAAGAGGCCCGCGCCGACGTGGAGGGCGATGTCCTCGACGGGCAATCCCATGATCGGAGCCGCGACAAGGAAGGCGACGGCGAGGGCGAGCGTCACCCGGTTCGGAATGGTCATGGTGAGCAGGTCCATGGCAGCGGCGAAGGCCATGACCGCGGGGAAGACCAGAAGGAGTGCGTATTCGAACACGGTGCCAACTTCCTACTCGTGCCGCTCGGTGCGGACTTGCGTCTATTCGGTTTCGTCGAAGGCCTCGACAACTCGACCGAACATGCCGTTGAGAGCTTCCGGGATCATCTGTACGGAGGTGATGATGCCGAGGCCGATGATGGCGGCGATCAAGCCGTACTCGATGGCGGTGGCGCCGCTGTCGTCCTGCCAGAAGCGTGTCACGATCCGACTCATCTCAGCCTCTCCGATCCGTTGCGGCGCTCAAGGTACCTTACGCAAGTTGTGTTAACGAGGCGTGCTCTCGTCTTGCGTGTGCGAAGCGAACAAAGCCACCAGGACTGCTCCTGGTGGCTCGTTCAGATCGCGACGCTCACGCGGAGGACGCGGGCCGGCAAGCTTAGTTGCCCTGCTCGCTCAGCGACTCGTTGACCGAGCCGAAGATGGCGTTGAGGCCGTCGCGGAGCTGCTCCAGGCCGACGATGATGCCGACGCCGACGATGGCGGCGATGAGGCCGTACTCAATGGCGGTGGCGCCCGATTCGTCCTTCAGAAAGCGAGAAAACGTGGTCATGACTCATAACTCCCATGTGACTTTTATCTACTCAGTTCCTGCGCGTGGGGTACGCCAATCGCGTCTGAACTGAGTGGGAGATTACACGTCGTTCTTTAATGATCAGTAAAACTGCTGAAGGTCTAGATGAACAAAACTTGTTAACAGGTTAAATTGGCCGATACATTTCAACCATGAAATAGCAACTCCAAGTACTTTTCCAGTACATCTTTAGTTTCCAACACGTTATACGTATCCAATACTTGTTTTTCATCGATTGAGTGTAATTAATGTTTCGTTCTTTCGGGTTTTTTCTTTTCCATGCCGGTTGTTGTTCCGCCGATCATCGGTGGGTCCATTCGCGGCCACAAGGAGCCGGCCGTGGACGGACAGTCGCATCCTTAGGGATGCTGTCGGCGGGACATCGGCAGAGGATGCTCGGCAGGACGACGGCCTAGTCGTGCTTGCCGTGGCAGTGCTTGTACTTCTTGCCCGAGCCGCACGGGCAGAGGGCATTGCGCGAGACCTTGCCCCAGGTTGCGGGCTCGCTGGGATCGACGGCGCCGGCGGCCTTGCGGGTCTGGAGCGGAGCGCGCTTCTCGGCGACCGGGCTGCTGCCGCGACCGCGACCGGCGATGGCGGCGTCCACCATGGCCAGCTCCTCGTCGAGCTCGTCGCGGCCGGTGGTCGGATCGAGGTGGTGAGCATGCATTTCGGGAAGCTCGAGCTCGTCGAGCTCGGGCGGCTGCTCGCCCGGAGGGGCGAGCTCGACGTGCATGAGCTGGCCGGTCGTGGCCTCGCGCAGGCGTGAGAGCATGCTTTCGAAGAGCACGAAGGCTTCGCTCTTGTACTCGTTCAAGGGATCGCGCTGCCCATAGGCGCGGAAGCCGATGACCTGGCGCAAGTGCTCGAGCGTCACGAGGTGCTCGCGCCAGAGGTGATCCAGCGTCTGCAGGAGCACCATCTTCTCGATCTGGCGATAGGTGGCGGGGCCGATCTCCTGCGCCTTAGCGGCGGCCTTCTCGTCGGCGGCCTTCTTGACGCGCTCCAGAATCTCCTCGTCGGCGATGCCCTCCTCGGCGCCCCACTCCTCGAGCGGAAGGTCGATGCCGAAGATGGCCAGAATGGCCTCCTTGAGGCCCGCCATGTTCCACTGCTCGGCGTAGGCGCGCTCCGGGATGAAGCGCGTAACGAGGTCGCTCAGCACCTGGTGGCGCAGCTCCGTCACCGTCTCCGAGACGTCGTCCTCGGCCATGATGTCCTTGCGCTGATCGAAGATGACCTTGCGCTGGTCGTTCATGACGTCGTCGTACTTCAGGATCTGCTTCCTGATGTCGAAGTTGCGCGCCTCGACCTTCTTCTGAGCCATCTCGAGGCTCTTGTTCATCCACGGATGGGTGATGGCCTCGCCTTCCTGGAGGCCCAGCGTCTTCAACACGCTGTCCATTCGGTCGGAGCCGAAGATGCGCATCAGGTCGTCGTCGAGTGCGAGGTAGAACTTGGAGCGGCCGGGGTCGCCCTGGCGGCCGGAGCGACCGCGCAACTGGTTGTCGATGCGCCGGCTCTCGTGGCGCTCGGTGGCGAGCACGTACAGGCCGCCCATCTCGAGCGCGATCTTCTTCTTTTCGCTGACGGTGGCCTGAATTTCGGCACGCTTCGCGGCGACGGCGGCCTCGTCGGGCGCGCGACCGGCGGCCATCTCCTCGGCGACCCAGTCGCGGAGCTGATACTCGGCATTGCCGCCGAGCTGAATGTCCGTGCCGCGGCCGGCCATGTTGGTGGCGATGGTGACGGCGGCCGGCTTGCCGGCCTGGGCGATGATGCCGGCTTCCTGCTCGTGGTAGCGCGCGTTCAGCACCTGGTGCGGGATCGGGTCTTCCTTGCCCCTGGCCGAGCCGATCTCGATCAGGTAGGCGCCGATGTCGTTGAAGAAGGCCTTGAGCTCGCTTTCGGGCGTGGATTTGCCGTCCTTGGCGTCCTTCAGCTTCTCGGCCTGCGCGATCAGCGAGCGGCCGAGGTCCTCGATGTACTTCTTGTCCTTCAAGAGGGCAGAAAGCTGCTCGGACTTCTCGATCGAGGTGGTGCCGACGAGGATGGGCTGGCCGCGCCGCGCGCAGTCGGCGATCGTGGTGATGATGGCCGCCAGCTTCTCCTTCTGCGTGCGATAGATCTCGTCGTCCTCGTCGGCGCGGGCCACCTTGACGTTGGTCGGAATCTCGATGACGTCGAGGCCGTAGATGTCCATGAACTCGGAAGCTTCCGTCAGCGCCGTGCCGGTCATGCCGGCGAGCTTCTTGTAGAGGCGGAAGTAGTTCTGGAAGGTGATCGAGGCCAGCGTCTGGTTCTCGGGCTGGATCTCGACGTGCTCCTTGGCCTCGAGGGCCTGATGCAGGCCTTCCGAGTAGCGCCGGCCCGGCATCATGCGGCCGGTGAACTCGTCGATGATGATGACCTCGCCGGCCTTGACGATGTAATCCTTGTCGCGCTGGAAGAGCTTGTGGGCCTTGAGCCCCTGGTTGACGTGGTGGACCAGCGACACGTTCTCGATGTCGTAGAGCGAGCCCGTGAGCAGCCCGGCCTCGGTCAGCATCTGCTCCATGCGCTCATTGCCGGCGTCATTGAGGGCGACCTGGCGCTGCTTTTCGTCGAGCTCGATCAGCCCCTGCGTCTTGAGCTCCTCCTTGAGCGCTTCCTTGGGCAGCGACTTGGCAAGCTCGGCCTCGATGCGGTCGTGCTCGGCGGCGAGGACCTTGATGAGCCCGTCGACTGCGACATAGAGGTCGGCGCGATCCTCGAGCGGCCCGGAGATGATGAGCGGGGTGCGCGCCTCGTCGATCAGAATCGAGTCCACCTCGTCGACGATGGCGAAGGCGTGGCCGCGCTGGACCATCTCGTCCTTGCGCAGCTTCATGTTGTCGCGCAGGTAGTCGAAGCCGAGCTCGTTGTTGGTGGCGTAGGTGACGTCGGCGGCGTAGGCCGCCTTGCGCTGGGCGTCGTCGAGGCCGTGCACGATGATGCCGAACGAGAGGCCGAGGAAGCGGTAGATCTGGCCCATCCACTCGGCGTCGCGCCTGGCGAGGTAGTCGTTGACGGTGACGACGTGGACGCCGGCGTTGGCGATGGCGTTCAGATAAACGGCGAGGGTGGCGACGAGCGTCTTGCCCTCGCCCGTCTTCATCTCGGCGATATTGCCTTCGTGAAGCACCATGCCGCCGATGAGCTGAACGTCGAAATGGCGCTGGCCGAGCGTGCGCTTGGCAGCCTCGCGGACGGTCGCGAAGGCGGGCACGAGAAGCTGATCCAAGGGCGTCCCGTCGCGGTATTGCTGACGGAACGTCTCGGTACGGGCCTTGAGCTCGTCGTCGGTGAGCTTCTCGATCTCGGGCTCGAGCGCGTTGATGGCGTCCACGCGGGAGCGGTAGCCCTTGACGCGCCGCTCGTTGGACGAGCCGAAAATCTTGGAAGCGAACGAACCGATCGACTCAAGAGAGAGCATCAAGTTAATTCCTCAGAATCAGGGACTTGGCGTGAAACGCGCCGGCGCGCCAGGACCATGCGGAAGGCCAAGGCGCCGGGTGGAGCGTCAAGAGCAAAGGGATTCCCCGGAGCGCCAGTCCGGTCGAGTGGCCGCACCGGGGCAGACATAAGGATTGACGAGCGGAATTGTCAACGCGTGGGCCGTCAATCTCCTGTTTTCCCAGGTGCCGGCTCTTACTGCATCAAATGGGAAAAACGCGGGCAAAAGTGCCCAATTGTTCACTTGGCCCACACAGGCGCGTGGTCTATGCATGCCCGCGACTGGCGGCCACCCGGCTGCCTCCTGTCCGGTGCCGCGCTCGCAGCGCGCTGGGCCATGACCACAACAGGAGCCCGCGTCCCGTGAAACTTAGCCATTTTGCTGCGTTCGTCGCGGTCGCCCTCGCGGGCGCCGCCACTGCAGCCGCCCCCGTCCCCGCGCTCGCCGACGATGCCGTGGTCGCCAAGCTCAACGGCAAGGAGATCAGGGAGTCCGACCTTGCGCTCGCCGAGTCCGAGATCGGCCCCGAGATCGCCAGCTTGCCACCCGCCAACCGCCGGCGCGTGCTGCTCGAGTTCCTGATCGAACAGCAGCTCTTCGCCGACGCGGCCGACGCGGAGAAGCTCAGCAGCGGCGCAGAGTACGAGAAGCGGCTCGCCTACTGGCAGATGCGTGCCAAGCGCGATGTCTTTTTCGAGAAATCCGTCAAGGGGACAGTCAGCGACGGTCTCGCCAAGGGAATCTACGACGACAAGGTCAAGATGATCCCGCCGGAGGAAGAGGTCGACGCGCGCCACATCCTGGTCGAGACCGAGGCCAAGGCCAACGAGGTTCTCGAGAAGGTCGGCAAGGGCGAGGACTTCACGGCGCTTGCGGCGCTCTACTCGAACGATCCCGGCTCCAAGGCCGATGGTGGCAAGCTCGGCTATTTCTCGAAGGGCCAGATGGTGAAGGAGTTCGAGGACGCCGCGTTCGCGCTCAAGAAGGGCGAGGTCTCGAAGCCCGTGCAGAGCAAGTTCGGCTGGCACGTCATCAAGCTCGAGGATCGCCGCACGCGGCCACTGCCGACCTTCGAGGAGGTGAAGCCGCAGATCGTGCAGAGCATCGTGCAGCAGAAGGGGCAGCAGACGGCCAAGGATCTGCGCGGCAAGGCCAGCATCGAGTACGTCGACAGCGAGATCAAGCAACAGGTCGCGCAGGAGACGGCGGCCGCCGTCGGAAAGCAGAAGGCCTTCGAGCAGCAGATCGACGAGCAGCTCAAGCTCGAGCAGCAAAAGCAGGAAGAGAAGAAGTAGGCTTCCCTGCTCTCACCGCAATCATCCTGTCGGGCCGCTAGAAAATAGCGGCCCGATTTCGCAAGGTCCCTGCATTCCCGGAGAGCCCCATGGGCAAGATCACCTCGCGGTCGCCGTTCGCGCCGGATTCGCTTCCCGCCTTGCCGCCGATCTCCGGCGTGCGTTTCGCCACCGCCGAGGCGGGCATCCGCTATCGGGACCGCACCGATCTCATGGTGGCCGTGCTGGACGAGGGGACCAGCGTCGCGGGCGTCTTCACGCAGTCCAAGACGGCGTCGGCGCCTGTGCTGGCCTGCCGCAAGCATCTGAAAAAGGGCACGGCGCGGGTCCTGGTGGTCAACTCCGGCAACGCCAACGCGTTCACGGGCAAAAGGGGCCGCGAGGCGGTCGACATCACCGTGGATGCGGCCGCCAAGGCTGGCGACTGCGCACGCCACGACGTATTTGTCGCCTCGACAGGCGTCATCGGCGAGCCGCTGGACGCGGAGAAGTTCGCGCACCTTCTCGACGGGCTCGTCAAAGCCGCGGTGCCGGATGCCTTCGAGCAGGCGGCGCGGGCCATCATGACGACCGACACCTATCCCAAGGTGGCGACGCGCACGGCTCTGATCGGCGACGTGGAGGTGACGATCAACGGCTTCTGCAAGGGCGCCGGCATGATCGCGCCCGACATGGCGACGATGCTGGCCTTCATCTTCACGGACGCGCACATCGCGCCCAAGGCGCTGCAGGCGCTCCTCGAGGAGCACGTGGCTACGACCTTTAACGCAATGACCGTCGACGGCGACACCTCGACCAGCGACACGTGCCTCCTGTTCGCGACCGGAGACGCCAGCGCGCGCGGCCAGGAGCCGATCACGAAGGCGGACTCGAAGAAGCTCAAGGCGTTCTCGGCCGCCCTGCACGACCTGATGGCCGATCTTGCCATCCAGGTGGCCAAGGATGGCGAGGGGCTGTCGAAGTTCGTCACGTTTGTCGTCGAGGGCGCGGAGAGCGAAAAGGCCGCGCGCCGCATCGCCATGTCGTGCGCCAACTCGCCCATTCTCAAAACGGCGATCGCGGGTGAAGACCCCAACTGGGGCCGCGTCGTGATGGCGGTCGGCAAGTCGGGCGAGGCCGCCGATCGCGACAAGCTCTCGATCTGGTTCGGCGAGCATTGCGTGGCGCGCGACGGCGAGCGGGCGGCGGAGTACGACGAGGCGACGGTCGCGGCCTACATGAAGAACCGCGAGATCGTGATCCGCATCGATGCCGGCGTCGGCCGCGCGTCGTCGCACGTGTGGACCTGCGATCTCACGCACGACTACGTGTCGATCAACGCGGACTACCGCAGCTAGTGAGTCAGTCTGATTCAACTCCATGGCCGGGCTTGACTCGGCCATCCAGGGCCGAGCACGCCAACGTCGCAACGCGCGGCTCATGAGCCAGACTTAACACGCGTTTTGGCAAGAGGTCATCATGACGCCGGATTTCTGGATCGAGCGCTGGCAAAAGGGCGAGACCGCTTTCCATCAGGCGGCCGGCAACGATCTCCTGCCGAAGCACTGGCCGGCGCTCAAGCTCGCTCCGGGCAGCGAGGTGTTCGTGCCGCTGTGCGGGAAGTCGCTCGACATGGTGTGGCTCGCGGGTGCGGGGCATCGCGTGGTCGGGGCCGAGCTTTCGTCGCTGGCGGTTGCCGAGTTCTTCCGCGAGCAGGGTGTCGCGGCGGAGACCCGCAGCGTCGGCGCGTTCGAGGTGCACAGCGCGGGACCGATCACGATCTGGTGCGGCGACATCTTCGCGCTTCCCGCCGAGGCGACTGCCGGGGTGGCGGCCGCCTACGACCGGGCGGCGCTGGTTGCGATGCCGCCGGCGCTGCAGGGGGCCTATGCGAAGACGCTGCGCGCGCTCACGCCCGGCGCGCCGATCCTGCTCATTTCACTCGCCTACCCGCAGGCGCAGATCGAGGGGCCGCCGTTCTCGACGCCGCTCTCGCAGGTGACGGCCTTGTTCGGCGCGACGCATGACATCAACATCCGCGAGACGCGTGACGGGCTCGAGAAGAGCCCGAACCTTACGGCGCGTGGCGTGACCGCACTCGACGAAGCGGTGTACGTGCTCAGGCCGAAGGGCGGATGAGGCGTCGCAGCAGGCGACTGCATAGCTTCGCTTAGACGTGTCTGGGCACCGGCCTTCGCCGGTGTGACGTTCCATCGTGTGGCAGGCCGCGTGGGTCCAACACACCGTTACCCCGGCGCAGGCCGGGATCCAGATACATTGCAAGTGAGCACGTCGGGTGCGGCGTGGATGGCGTCGTAGGCTAGGCGGAGGTCGGCGGCGGTCGTGCAGTAGGGCGGCATCACGTAGATGGTGTTGCCGAGGGGCCTGAGCAGGATGCCCCGCGCGAGGAAATGAGTGCGCAGAGCGGGGCCGGCCGCGGCGAGGTAGCCGCCGTCGGCGACCTTGAGATCGATCGCGGTGATGGTGCCGAGCTGTCGCGGGTTCTCGAAGCGCGCGTCGCCGGCGAGCGAGGCGAGGGCTCCGGCCTGCAGGTCGGCGAGCTTGGCGATGCGGTCCGCTACCTGCTCGCTCCGCCAGACCTCGACGTTGGCGAGGGCAGCCGCGCAGCAGACCGGGTTGGCGGTGAAGCTCGACGAGTGGAAGAGCGTGCGCGACCTGTCCTCGGAGTAGTGGGCTTCGAAGATCGGCGCGGTCGCGAGCGTGGCCGCGAGAGGCAGCAAGCCGCCGGTGAGGCCCTTGGCCATACAGAGAATGTCGGGGGTGATTCCGGCCTGCTCGCAGGCGAAGAGCGTGCCGGTGCGGCCCCAGCCGGTCATCACCTCGTCGGCGATGAAAAGCGCGCCGTGGCGCTCGCAAACCTGCTTCATGGCGGCGAGCGTCTCGGCGCCGTAGATCAGCATGCCGCCTGCGCCCGCGATCAAGGGCTCGACGATGAAGGCGGCGAGCGGGGCCTCGCGACAGGCGGCGTCGAGGGCGTCGAGGGTCGCCTGCTCGCGGCCCGCGTGCGGAAAGGGGATGCGCACGACATCGAACAACAAGGGCTCGTAGGCGGCGTTGAACACGCCGCGGGCGCCGGCCGACATGGTGCCGACGGTGTCGCCGTGATAGCCGTGCTCGAGGGCGGCGATGCGCGTCCGCGGCGCGCCGATGTTGCGCCAGTAACCGAGCGCCATCTTGAGCGCGACCTCGACCGAGGTCGAGCCGCTGTCGGAGAAGAACACGTGCGCGAGGCCGTGCGGGACCATGTCGACCAGCTTCTCGGCAAGGTGCTCGGCGGGCTCGTGGGTCAGTCCCGCGAAGATCACCTGGTCGAGCCTGTCGATCTGCGCGTGAATGGCGTCGGTGATGGGCTGGTGGCGATGGCCGTGCGTGATCACCCACCAGGACGAGATGGCATCGAGAATGCGGCGGTTGTCGTCGGTCTCGAGCCATGCGCCGCGGGCGCGGGCGATGGTCGGCAGGGGCGGCTCGACCGCGTGTTGCGTGAAGGGGTGCCAGACCGGGGACGCCATCAGCGAAAATCCTCGAGGCGGAAATGAGCGGTGAAGGCTTCCGCGAGGTGGGCGGGCTCGAGTGCGTCGAGGCGCGGCAGGCGGCCGAGGCGGCGCACGTTTCCCGTCTCCGAGATGGTGCGCTCCGAGTCCGCCACCTCGTCGCCGACGAAGGCGATGCCGAGGATCGGGATGTTGCGTCCGTTCAGCGCCTCGATGGAGAGCAGGCTGTGGTTGATGGTGCCGAGCGCGGTGCGGGCGACGAGCACCACGGGGAGGCGCCAGGCGGCGAAGACGTCGATCTGCAGGGTCTGGCGATTGACGGGCACCATGAGGCCGCCCGCGCCCTCGACGACGAGGGGGCCTTCGATGTCAGGCAGCTTGAGCTTCGCGAGGCTCACCTCGATGCCTTCGGCCTCGGCGGCGCGATGGGGTGAAGCGGGCATGTTCAGACGGTAGGCCTCGGGCAGGATGCGCGCGGCGGGAAGGCCGGCGATGGAGCGCACGCACTCGCTGTCGCCGCCGCCGTCGAGGCCGCACTGGATCGGCTTCCAGTAGGTGGCGCCGAGCGCCTGCGCGAGGGCCGCGGCGAAGACGGTCTTGCCGACGCCCGTATCGGTTCCCGTGACGATGATGCCGTGAGTCATGCCGGCACCTGGGCGAGGATGGGGGCGAGGGTGTCGAGGAGGCGGGCGGTGGCCTCCCTGCCGGCGTTGAGGGTGAGCGAGATGCGGAGCCGCGCGGTGCCTTCGGGCACGGTTGGCGGACGCACGGCGCGCACGTCGAAGCCTTCGGCGACGAGGGCCTTGGCGACCGATACCGCGCGCTCGTCGGCGCCAAGGATAATCGGCTGGATGTGCGAGCCGGTCGGCGCGATGGCGCAACGACTTTCAAGCTCGCGGCCGGCGAAGGCGACGAGATCGGCGAGGCGCGCGCGCCGCTCGGGCGCATCGCGGACGATCGCAAGCGACGCGCGCACGGCGGCGGCCATCAGCGGCGAGGGGGCGGTCGCGTAGATGAAGGGGCGGGCGCGGTTGATCATGAAGTCGGCGAGAACACGCGGCGCAAGGACCAGCGCGCCGCTCGCGCCGAGGGCCTTGCCGCAGGTGTGGAGCGAGATGACGTCGGGTGCGCCTTCGAATGCATGGCCGAGGCCGCGCCCGTCCGGTCCGAGCACGCCCGTCGCGTGGGCTTCATCCACGACGAGGATGCCGTCATGGCGGCGGGCGACGGCGATGAGATCGGCGAGGGGGGCCTGGTCGCCGTCCATGGAGTAGAGGCTCTCGACGGTGATCCAGGGTCGGCCGGTGCCGCCCGCGACGCGCCAGCGGGCGATGGCATCGTCAAAGGATTGCGCATCGTTGTGAGCTGCCGCCACGAACTCCGCGCGGCCGGCGCGCATGCCGTCGATGACGCTGGCGTGGATCAAGTCGTCGTGGACGACGAGATCGCCGCGCGCGGGCAGCGTCGAAAAGAGCGCGTAGTTGGCGAGGAAGCCGCCGCCGAAGTAGAGCGCGCTTTCGGCCCCGAAAAACGCGGCGGCCTCGGCTTCGAGCGCCTCGTGCTCGGGATCGTTGCCGCGCAGGAGGCGCGAGCCGCCTGCGCCGACGGCGACGCCGCGATCCAAGGCGCGGGCGACGGCGTCGGCAAGCTCCGGCGAGGAGGCGAGTCCCAGGTAGTCGTTGGACGAGAAGTCGATGCCGCCGCGCGGAGTGAGCGCGCGCAGGCGCCCGCGCCGCTCCAGCGCCTTCAGCGCCCGCTCATAGTTGTCTGACATGAGGCTGTCTGATTTGACGTGGCTCCGGCGCAGCCGCAGCCGGCGTGCTCCACCGCGGCGGCGCTTTCCTCGGCGGTGGAGGAGCCGCCTTCGAGGGGAGCACCTTCAAGCGCGAGGGGCTCGATGCCGAGCTTCTGGAACAGCGCGTGATCCTTGTCCTCGCCGGGGTTGTCGGCGGTGAGGAGCGTGTCGCCGCAGAAGATCGAGTTGGCACCGGCGAAGAAACAGAGCGCCTGCATCTCGTCGCTCATCTCCGTGCGGCCGGCCGACAGGCGGACGAAGGACCCGGGCATCATGATGCGGGCGAGCGCGATGATGCGCACGAAGGCGATGGGGTCGACCTTCTCCCGGTTCTCGAGCGGGGTGCCGGGAATCGGGATCAGCATGTTGATCGGCACGCTCTCGGGATGCTCGTCGAGGTTCGCCAGGGTCACCAGCATGTCGATGCGGTCCTCGGCCGTTTCGCCGAGGCCGACGATGCCGCCCGAGCAGACCTTGATGCCGGCCTCGCGCACGCGGGCCAGGGTTTCGAGGCGATCGGCGAAGGTGCGCGTCTTGACGATCTCCGAATAGTAGCGCTCGGAGGTGTCGATGTTGTGGTTGTAGTAATCGAGGCCGGCATCCTTGAGCTGCGCGACGTCGTCGTCGGAGAGCATGCCGAGCGTCATGCAGGTCTCCATGCCGAGGGCTTTCACGCCTTCAACCATGGCGGCGACGGCTTGCATGTCGCGCGACTTGGGCGAGCGCCAGGCAGCGCCCATGCAATAACGCGTCGCGCCCTGGGCCTTGGCCTTGCGGGCCTCGGAGATCACGCGCTCGACTTCCATCAGCTTGGACGCCTTGAGCCCGGTCGCGGCCGCATGGTGGGCGGACTGGCTGCAATAGCCGCAATCCTCCGCGCAGCCGCCGGTCTTGATGGAGAGCAGGCGCGCGAGCTGGACCTTGTTGGGGTCGAAATGACGGCGCTGGACGGAGGCGGCGCGGAACAGGAGATCGTTAAAGGGCAGGTCGTGGATGGCCTGGGCCTCGGCGCGGGTCCAGTCATGGCGGATGACATCCGCATCCGCTGTTGTCATCGAGACGACATGGACGTTCATCGAGGGGGTGCTCCGCGTTGCCTTGGAAGGATGTTTGCACCGCGAAGGGACCGGACCGCAAGGCTCAAATTGCACCCGCGGGCGCGCTTCACCCTAAGTTAGAGGACACGCCGATTGTCAACCATTTCAGAGCAGTTCCGTCTTGCGCTGCCTCGAAACATGGGAAAGGCTCGTCCTGCTCAGCCGGTTCGCGCCGATCGTCGGCGACCAAGCCGAGCCACAAGGGGAGACGACCATGGACCTTACGCAGCTTCTCATTCAGGCGGCAAGCGGAGCGCTCGGCGGCAATGCCGCGGCCGCAGCCACCAAAAACGACGCGCTCGGCACGATCGGCAACACCATCGCCGGTGCGCTCGGCGGCGGCCTCGGCGGACAGCTCCTGGGCCCGCTGCTCGGACTCGGCGGAGCGGCCGCCACGTCGGGTCTCGACATCAACGCCATCATCACGGGCTTCGCGACCGGCGGCGTCAGCGGCGCGCTGACCGCGCTCGTGCTCGGCTTCATCAAGGCCAAGCTCGCAGGCTAAATCGCTCCTCGCATAGAGGAGCGGAAAGCGAGAACCTCGCACCGGGCAACAAACCGGAGCGAGATTCTCGTTGCTCGTCATCGTCAGCACGCAAAGCCGACGGGCTTGCGCAAGATCTTGCGAGCGGTGCATTCCGTCTTGATGACGGCGAGCCCGACGGCAAGCTTGGTTCCGTTCTTCAGCTTCTCGCGCAACGGACCAGCATCCGCCGGCGGCGGGGCCGACACAGCCAGCATCGCGCCGACGGAAACCATCGAGAGCAGCTTCAGCATCACGTACCTCTCATGGATGAAACGCTGCACACGCAGCATCATCCGCATAGCGAGCACGGATTATCGTGTCTGTTCCGAGAGTAACGCGCGGTTGCTGCCATCCGTTGTTCGCGCGCTTCTGGTGATTGTCAGCCGGCGATCTTGCCGCCGCCCTTGCGCGTGATGGCGACGACGGACGGGCGTGGCGGCATGCCGTCCTTGAAGTCGGGCCAGCGTGTTCCCGGAGCTTCGAAGGTCGACACGGGACCATCGTCCTCGGTCTCGCCCGGATGCTGGACGGCAACGAAGAAGGTCTCGAGGTCGGGTGTGAAGCAGGGCCCGCACATCTCGGCTCCGGTCGGCACCTGAAAGAAGCAGCGTGCGGTGCCGCGGCCGGCGCCCTCCGTCTCCACGGCCCAGATGCCATCGGCGCGGCCGGTATCGGCGGGTGAATTGCCGTCGGTCGCGACCCAGAGGCGGCCTTCGGCGTCGACGGCACAGTTGTCCGGCATGCCGAACCAGCCGTCCTTCGAGGTGGCGGGATTGAAGGCGGCGCCGACCTCGGCGATCTCGGGCGCGCCGCACTTCAAGAGAATGTCCCAGGCGAAGGTGGACGCGGCGTGGTCGCCGCCCGCCGGCGTGATCTCGATGATGTGGCCGAACTTGTTGTCGGCGCGCGGGTTGGCGGCATCGACCTGATCCGGCTTGCGCTTGTTGTTGTTGGTCAGCATGACGTAGACCTTGCCGGTCTTCGGATTGACGTCGACGTCCTCGGGCCGGTCCATGCGCGTGGCGCCGAGGAGGTCGGCGGCGAGGCGGGCGTGGATGACGACGTCGCCCTGATCCTTGAAGCCGTTGGCCTCGTTGAGCCAGACTTGGCCGTCCTTGTTGGCGCTGCCGTGCACGAGCGGCAGCCATTCGCCGGTGCCATCGGCGTTGAAGCGGGCGACATAGAGCGTGCCGGTGTCGAGCAGGTCCTTGTTGGCGGCGCGGTTCGAGGGATCGACCTTGCCCTCGGTCACGAAGCGGTAGACGTAGTCGAAGCGCTCGTCGTCGCCCTGGTAGACGACGAAGCGGCCGTCGCCGTTGACGATGTTACCAGCGCCCTCGTGCTTGAAGCGGCCCATGGCGGTGCGCTTGACGGGCGTCGAGGTGGGATCGAAGGGGTCGATCTCCACAACCCAGCCGAAGCGGTTCGGCTCGTTCGGCTGCTTCACGACATCGAAGCGGTCGTGGAAGCGGCCCCAGGCGTACCATTCGCCGGGCGCACCGTAGCGGCGCAGCGCGCGTGCCTCGAGCGTCACGGGCTCGGCGGCGGCCTTGTTCCAGAAGTAGCCGTTGAAGTTCTCCTCACAGGTGAGCCACGTGCCCCAGGGCGTGACGCCGCCGGCACAGTTGTTGAGCATGCCCATGACGCGCTTGCCGGTGGGATCGGCGGAGGTCTTCAAGCGGTGATGCCCCGCGGCGGGGCCGGAGATCGCCATCTCCGTCTCGGCCGTGATGCGGCGGACGAACTTGGACTCGGGGACCACCTGCCACTTGCCATCCACGCGGCGGATCTCGAGCACCGAGCCGCCATGCGCCATCATTTCGGCGTCGACGATCTCGCGCGTCACGGCCGCGAAGCCCGTCTCCTTGTCGCTCCTGGGGCCGAGGCCAGGGAACATGAGCTCGCTGTTGGTGTACTCGTGGTTGACGACGAGCAGGCCGCGATCGGCTTCCCCCTCAAGCTGGATGAAGCCGAGGAAATCATTGTTATAGCCGAACTGCTGCGCCTGGGCCGCGGCGTCCGGCTTTCCGGGTGCGAAGGGAGGCGCGCCGGGGAGCACCGCGTCGCCCCAGCGGATCAGAACGTCCGCATCGTAGCCCTCGGCCACGTGATGGGTAGGCGTGGCCGGTGCGACGGCAAGCTCGGGGAAGTCGAAGCGCGTGGACGTGGAGGCCGACCCGGCGCCGGCGACGGCCGGCGTGGCGGCAAGGGCCTCGGGCCACAGGATTTCCGCGGCCACGGAGACCGCGACAAGGCCCTGCATGAGATCGCGGCGCGAGAGCCGGGCGGCGATCATGTCGCCCATGGTCGGGCTGGCGCTCGGGTTCGAGCCTTCGTTCTCGGCTTCCTCGAAGGCGACGGAGGGCGGAAGAGGCAATTTCGGCATGGACCACCTCGGATATGCGACCGAGCATCGCTTTAGCGACTTTGGATCACTGCCGCATGACGCTTTCATCAGCAACACGCGGAAATTTGCGCGGTATCACGCGGTCGGCTTTCGGTGCGCAAAAGGGCCGCATGACTTATCAACATTTCGTTATTGTCTTCTTCCTATCGAATTGATCTTGATGAATTGCATTCACCAAGCGCCGTGCCTAGGTTTGAGGCAGCAATCACGAGATCAGGCCACGCAGCCTGGTCCAGCAGGGAGTAGATGCGATGGGAGTGGGTAATTTCTCGGGATTCGACCCGAACGCATTCGGTCCATTCGGCGCGCTGTTTCAAAATTATTTCTCCGTTCTTGAGAACATGAGCCAGGGCCGGTCGGCTTTCGGCGGTGGTTTCGGCCCGCAGGCGGAATTGACGGCTCCCTTCAAGGCGACGGCCCGCTGCCAGCTCGAGTTCATGGGGCTCGCCAACCGGCGTCTGCAAGCCTACATGCAGGTGCCCGCGCGGCTCGCCCAATGCCGCACGCCGCAGGATCTCGTCAACGAGCAGATGGCGTTCTGGCGCACGGCAACGGATCAATACCGCGAGAGCATGATCAAGGCCGGAGAGGCCTGGGGGCAGGCGCTGCCCTGGCTCTCCAGCGGGGCCACGAAGGCGGATCGGGACTATATCAACTTCAACGGCACCGGCAGCAAGGACGGCGGCGCTCATGGGAGTCGCCAGGAGCCGGGCTCGGGCAAGCAGCGTCGCGTTGCCTAGCGGCGCTCGCTATTGCCCTCCGATGCTGCTTTCAGCAACTCAACCCTCTTTCCGTTTTGCGGAGAGAGGGTTTTTCAGTTGAGGGCGGCGAGGCCTTCGCCGAAGCCCGCGAGCGAGATCGGGATGCCGATGCCGGCTTCCTCGGTCTGGAAAATGATGAAGATTGCCGTCTTGCCGCTTTTCAATTGCTCGATCAGCTTATCCTCGACGGTCACCTGGGCGTAGCAGGCAAACGTGTGACAGCGCAGGAACGGCGCGTGCCCGATATCCGCGCCGTCCACTTTGAGCCCTACTCCAGGCGGCAGCAGCACACCGACCGGTGCGAAGACGCGTAGCACTTTCGTGCCGTTCGAGAATTTCTGGAAGTAGATGGTGAGGCCGACGTTCTTGCGGTCCTCGGCGGTGACGCTCTGGACGAGGGCGCACACTTCGTTCTTGGCGCCCGCGGGCGGAGCCTTGCAGACGTACTGCCAATCGCCGTACTGACCTTTCACCTCGCCGCCGGCAAACTGCTGCTGAAGAGCGGCCTGCTTCGGGTCCGACTGGTTTGGGCCCGACTGGTTTGGGCCCGACTCAGGCGCGCCCGCATGGGCTCCGGCGACGATGTCAAATCCCGTGCCCACAACTCCCGTTAAGTGCACGCCTAACGCAGTGCACAAGAGTGCGAGTGCCTGGCAGGCGAGGGCACGCGGCAGGCGACGTGATCTCTCAATGGAGGCGGCCATGCGGATCGGGTGTCCTCGATGAGGTTCGCAGAGCGGGGCGATGGGCGGAGCGGCGTGCGCCTCTAGCGCACTTCGCTCGTCTCGGCGAGGAAAAAGGCCAAAGTGGGACTCGTGCGTCAGCCGTAAGGTTTGCATCTCCGACGGCGGCACTCGGCTTCGCGGGCACTCGGTGTCGCGCGTCTCGCCGGCATCGGAGATATCAGAGATGCTGCATCGCAAAACGAAGTCCAATTTCCTTACGTGTCCGCAACGCGTGGTTATGACGCAGAAAACTTGACTTGAGCAGGGTTTGACGATTGTGCTGTGTGTTGGTTTCGGGGGAAGCTGCCAGAGCCGCGAGCACTCAAAGGTGGCGAGTGTGTGGTGCGCGGTATTTGGGTGGGCCCGCTGGGCCGGCGGCTGCGCCGGAACGGAACGATCGGCAAGATCGAAACGACCGACAACAGAGAGATCACCGGCAGTCGCCGGGTGACGGAACTCGGGGAGCGGATTAATGCTGAAATCGCGATTGAAGAGTGTGCCTCTGGCGGCGCTCGCTGGGCTCGCCGCGTTGCTGCTGGCGCCAGCGTGGGCGCTGGCAACAAACGGCCTCGGGCATGCCTTGCCGGGGCAGATCGGGCTGCAGGAAGCCGCAAGCCCCATCGCGCGTGAGCTGCACACCTTCTACGATCTCACCAACATCGTCATCATCGCGATCGCGATCTTCGTCCTGATCCTGATGCTCTACGTGATGTTCCGCTTCAACGAGAAGCGCAATCCGACCCCCAGCACGGTCACGCATCACACGCTCCTCGAGGTGGCCTGGACGGTCATCCCGATCCTGGTCCTGGTGGTGATCGCCATCCCGTCGTTCAAGCTTCTGATGAACCAGTATACGTATCCGAAGCCCGACCTCACCATCAAAGCCATCGGCAACGCCTGGTTCTGGGAGCACGAGTATCCGGACCACGGCAACTTCACCGTCACCACCAACATGCTGAGCGACGAGGAAGTGGCCGAGCGCGTCGCGAAGGGCATTCCCTCGCCGCGGCTGCTGTCGGTCGACAACGAGATCGTCGTGCCCGTGAACAAGGTGGTGCACGTGCTGGTGACCTCGAACGACGTGATCCACAACTGGACCATCCCGTCCTTCGCATCCAAGACCGACGCAGTGCCCGGCCGCATCACGGCGACCTGGTTCCAGGCCGAGAAGGAAGGCGTGTTCTACGGCCAGTGCTCGGAACTCTGCGGCCTCAACCACGCGTTCATGCCGATCGCCATACGCGTCGTCTCCGAAGGCGTCTTCAACGAGTGGGCCGGTGCCATGCAGGCCAAGGACAAGAAGAAGGCGAAGGAGATCCTCGACAAGGTGGCGCTCGAGCAAGCCGGCATCAAAGCCGTGGCCCAGAGCGGCGCACCCGAGGCGCAGTAACGCGAGGCAAGGCGGCCCGAGATGCCGCCAGCCGTTTAGCCAGGAATGGAAACACCCAGGTCAACAAGGGTTTCGAACAATGGGTAGCACCGCACACGCCGGCCACGACGATCACGACCACGCCCCCACCGGGCTTCGTCGTTGGCTGTTCTCCACGAACCACAAAGACATCGGCACGATGTACCTGATCTTCGCCATGATCGCGGGTGTCATCGGCGGCGCGCTGTCGGTCGCGATGCGGCTCGAGCTCGCAGAGCCCGGCATGCAGTACTTCTCCAATCCGCACATGTTCAACGTGTTCGTGACCGGCCATGGTCTCATCATGGTGTTCTTCATGGTCATGCCCTCGACCATGGGCGGGTTCGGCAACTGGTTCGTGCCGCTGCAGATCGGCGCGCCGGACATGGCCTTCCCGCGCATGAACAACATCTCGTTCTGGCTCCTGCCGGTGGCGCTCACGCTGCTGCTCATCTCGATGTTCGTCGAGGGACCGACGGGCATGAACGGCGTCGGCGCGGGCTGGACGATCTACGCTCCGCTCTCGACCACGGGACATCCCGGCCCGGCCATGGACTTCGCCATCCTGGCGCTGCACGTGGCGGGTGCCTCGTCGATCCTCGGCGCCATCAACTTCATCACCACCATCTTCAACATGCGCGCGCCGGGCATGACGCTGCACAAGATGCCGCTGTTCGTGTGGAGCGTGCTGATCACCGCCTTCCTGCTGCTGCTCTCGCTGCCGGTGCTCGCGGGCGCCATCACGATGCTGCTCACGGACCGCAATTTCGGCACGACGTTCTTCGCGCCGGCCGGCGGCGGTGACCCGATCCTCTACCAGCATCTGTTCTGGTTCTTCGGTCACCCCGAGGTGTACATTCTGATCCTGCCCGGCTTCGGCATGGTCAGCCACATCGTGTCGACCTTCTCGCGGAAGCCCGTGTTCGGCTATCTCGGCATGGCCTACGCCATGGTCGCCATCGGCCTCGTCGGCTTCATCGTGTGGGCGCACCACATGTATGCCGCCGGCATCTCCGTCAACACGCAGGCCTACTTCGTGTTCGCGACCATGGTGATCGCGGTTCCAACGGGCGTGAAGATCTTCTCGTGGATCGCCACCATGTGGGGAGGATCGATCAAGTTCGAGCTGCCGATGGTCTGGGCCTTGGGCTTCATCTTCCTGTTCACGGTGGGTGGCGTCACGGGCGTCATGCTGGCCAACGCCGGCGTGGACAGGGCGCTGCACGACACCTACTACGTGGTGGCGCACTTCCACTACGTGCTGTCGCTCGGTGCCGTGTTCTCCATCTTCGCGGGCTACTACTACTGGTTCCCCAAGATGACGGGGTACATGTACTCCAACTTCTGGGGCACGGTGCACTTCTGGCTGACCTTCGTCGGCGCCAACGTGCTCTTCTTCCCGCAGCACTTCCTCGGCCTCGCCGGCATGCCGCGCCGCTACGTGGACTATCCGGACGCCTACGCGTTCTGGAACCACGTCTCGTCGATCGGCTCGTACATCACTGCGGTCGGAACGTTGACGTTCTTCATCGGCGTCTTCGTCGCGCTGGCGCGCAAGGTGCCGGCGGGCTCCAACCCGTGGGGTCCGAGCGCCACGACGCTCGAGTGGACGCTGCCGTCGCCGCCGGCGTTCCATTCCTACGAGACGCTGCCGCGCATCACGAGCAGCTCGCACTAAACGCGAGGGCGAAGGGCGGGGCAAAATGCCTTCCGCCCTTCGTCCGACCGAATACTGGCAGGCGGTGGGCGATGACCCGCCCGCCGCCATCCCAAAGGCGCAACGCAGACTTGCGCGCATAACAAGCGGGAATAGCCCGCGGCGGGAGGACGGGAGACGATGACGGGATTGACAGCCGAAGGCACGCTCGACGGTACACTCGCCAGCCGCGCGACGGCCGCCGAGCCTTCGGTCGGCGATTTCTTCGAGCTCATGAAGCCGCGGGTGATGTCGCTCGTGGTGTTCACGTCGCTCGCCGGCTTGTTCGCGGCTCCGGGCGCGTTGCATCCGGTGCTGGCGGCGATCGCCATTCTTTGCATCGCCGTTGGGGCCGGGGCGTCGGGCGCGCTCAATATGTGGTACGACGCCGACATCGACGCACGCATGGCGCGGACGGCGGCACGCCCCATTCCGCGCGGGCGCGTAACGGCGGACGAGGCGCTCGCCTTCGGCTCCGTGCTGTCGGTGATGTCGGTCGTCACCCTCGGCGTGCTGGTCAACTGGGTGGCGGGCGCGCTGTTGGCGCTGACGATCGCCTACTACGTTTTCTTCTACACCATGTGGCTGAAGCGCCGGACGCCGCAGAACATCGTGATCGGTGGCGCTGCGGGCTCGTTTCCGCCGATGATCGGCTGGGCCGCGGTGACGGGCACGGTCACGATCGAGAGCATGCTGCTCTTCCTCATCATCTTCATGTGGACTCCGCCGCACTTCTGGGCGCTGGCGCTCTATCGCTCGCGCGATTACGAGCGCGTGGGCGTGCCGATGCTGCCGGTCGTGGCGGGCCCCGACGAAACGCGCCGTCAAATCCTGCTCTACTCGCTGGTGCTCGCGCCGCTCGCGGTCACGCCCTACTTCATCGGGCTCGGAGGCTTGACCTATCTCGTCACGTCGGTCGGGCTCGGCCTCTTCTTCCTTTATCTCGCGCTCAAGGTGTGGCGGGTCAGGGAAGGGCGCGAGGCCGATCACGCGGCGAAGCAGCTCTTCGCGTTCTCGATCCTCTATCTGTTCGTCTTGTTCGGGGTGATCCTCGGCGAGCACCTCGCACTCAGGATTCTCGGCGCGTGAACCCCGTGACGTACATCGACACCGAAGCACGAGAGGCGGCCGTGACAAACGATGCGCAAGAGGAAGCGAAGCGCGTCAAGCGCCAGCGCATCCGGTCTCTCGCCATCGCGGTCGGGCTCGGCTTCCTGGTACTCGTGTTCTACGCCGCGACCATCGTGCGCATGGGCGGGCACCAAGCCGGCGAATTCGCGCCTGGCGCGCAGGCGCCGGGGCAGGGCACCGCTCCCGCGAACGGCGGTGGCCCATGAACCAGGCGCGCAGCAACCGGACCGTGGTCCTCTTCTGCGTCGGGGCTCTGCTCACGATGGCGGCCGCCACTTGGGCGGCCGTGCCGCTCTATCGCATATTCTGTCAGGTCACGGGCTACGGCGGCACGCCGATGCGGGCCGAGCGCGCGCCGGACGTGGTGGTCGATCGCATCATCACGGTGCGCTTCGATGCCAACGTCGCGCCGGGACTGCCGTGGGAGTTCCAGCCCGAGCAGCGCACGCTCGATCTCAAGATCGGCGAGAACGCGCTCGCTTTCTACAAGGCGCACAACACGTCGGACGTGGCGGTTACCGGTTCGGCGAGCTTCAATGTGTCGCCCGACGCGGCCGGCGCCTTCTTCAGCAAGATCGAGTGCTTCTGCTTCACCGAGCAGACGCTTCAGCCGGGCCAGACCGTCGACATGCCGGTGTCGTTCTTCGTCGATCCGTCGATTCTCGCGGACCGCGACGCGCGGGTCATCAAGGAGATCACGCTTTCCTACACCTTCTATCCCTCGGAAAAGAGCGGGGCGAAGGCCGAGGTCAAAGGAGAGGCGCCGCGGCAGGGAGGCTAGAATTCGCGGCGCGCCGGAGAGGCGTGCCGTGAGTGTGGAATGCAGAAGATCGGGAGGCTGCCGGCGCTAGGCGGTTGGCGGTCTCGAGGGACAAAACGAACGGGGAGCTTACGGAGACGAACATGGCTCACGCGCACGCTAAGCAACACGACTACCATCTCGTCGATCCCAGCCCATGGCCGATCGTCGCATCGCTCTCGGCGCTGGCAACGGCCATCGGCGCGATCATCTGGATGCGCTCGATGGGTGAAGGTGCATCGGGCCTGTTCGGCATTCAGGGACCGTGGGTGTTCCTCGCCGGTTTCCTCGGCCTGGTCGCGACGGCATCGCTGTGGTGGCGCGACGTCATCCGCGAGGCCAACAAGGGCGACCACACGCCGGTGGTCGGCCTGCACCTGCGCTACGGCATGATCCTGTTCATTGCCTCGGAGGTGATGTTCTTCGTGGCGTGGTTCTGGGCCTATTTCGATTTCGCGCTGTTCGCCAACGATGTGCACGACATCGCAGGCACCAAGGAAGCGGTGGGCATGGTCACGCGCAGCGAGCTGTTCGGCGGGCAGTGGCCGCCGGTGCCGGTCGAGGCGACGGAAGCGGTGATCCCGGCAACGGGCGCGCCGGTGAACGGCTACTTCAAGGGCACCTTCGATCCTTGGGGCATCCCGCTGGTCAACACGCTCATCCTGCTGTCGTCGGGCTGCACGGTCACCTGGGCGCATCATGCGCTGCTCAAGAACGACCGGCGCGGTCTCGTGCTCGGGCTGCTCGCCACCGTGGTTCTCGGCATGATCTTCACGGCGTTCCAGGCCTATGAGTACATGCACGCCGCGTTCAGCTTCGGCGGACACGGCTACGGCTCGTCGTTCTTCATGGCGACGGGCTTCCACGGCGCGCACGTGATCATCGGCACGATCTTCCTCCTCGTGTGCCTGGTGCGGGCGATCCGCGGCTCCTTTACGCCGCAGCAGCACTTCGGATTCGAGGCGGCCGCCTGGTACTGGCACTTCGTCGACGTGGTCTGGCTGTTCCTGTTCGCCGCCATCTACGTCTGGGGCGCGGGCGCCAACGCGGGTGCCGGGCACTAGAGCGCGATCGCGCTCATTTGAGCAAGATCGTGGGGGTCGGGACTTGAGCCCGGCCCCTTCGCCTTTTACAAGGAGTCGCCATGCCGGGAAGCGGAGGTCACGACGCTCACGACCGCGGTATCAATCCCGTGGTCGCCGGGCTGCTCGCGCGCTGTCCGCGCTGCGGACGCGGCCCCCTGTTCCATAACGGACTGATGCTGCGTTCCGGCTGCGGGGGATGTGGGCTCGACTACAAGTTCATCGACACGGGTGACGGTCCCGCTGTGTTCGCCATCCTGATCCTGGGCTTCGTCGTGCTCGGCGGCGCGCTGTTCGTCGAGTTCAGCTACGAGCCGCCAGTGTGGGTGCATGTCGTGCTGTGGGGCATCGCGACGCCGCTCCTGGCGTTCATCCTCTTGCGCTTCCTGAAAGCGATCCTCATCGCGCTACAGTGGACGCACAAGGCGGAAGAGGGCCGGCTGGCCAAGGATTGAGTTCATGGTCGCGACTGGCACCCCGCGCGAGCCGAGCGCTTTTGGACGTCTGATCCCGGCTGCGGCGATGACGCTTGTCGCGCTCGCCATCCTGCTGGGCCTCGGATTCTGGCAGCTCGAGCGCAAGGCGTGGAAGGAGAACCTGCTGGCAACGATCGCGGAGCGCGCGTCCCAGCCGCCCGTCGATCTCGTCAATGCCTATAGCGCGACGCACGACAATGAGCTCGGCTTCGAATACATGCGCGCCCGCGCGCGGGGCCGCTACGCGCACGACAAGGAGCGCTATTTCTACGCGCCGGACGCGAGCCTTGGTCCCGGCGTCCACGTCTACACGCCGCTTGAGATCGCCGGCAGCGACGCCGTGGTGTTCGTCAATCGCGGCTTCGTGCCGGACAGTCTCAAGGACCCCGCCAAGCGGCCGCAGGGCCAGGTCGATGGCGAGATCGAGGTGGTCGGGCTGATGCGCGGGCCGGGGATCAAGGGCACGTTCACGCCCGACAATGACGTCAAGGGGAACCTCTGGTTCTGGCGCGACGCCGCCGGTCTCTTCAGCTCGGCGTATTCCGGAGCTGCTCACAGGCCGCTCGCTGTTTTTCTCGATGCGGAGGAGGCGGCGCCGGGCGGCTGGCCCAAGGGTCATGCGACGCTCGTCGATCTGCCGAACCGGCACCTCGAGTATGCGTTGACGTGGTTCGGCCTCGCGGCGACGCTGCTTGCGGTGTTCGCCGCGTTCGCCTGGACGCGGCTCAGGGGGCCGCATCAGCCTTAAGATGCGTTGCTTGATCCGGCGCGGCCGGACCTTTACAGCGTAGAGACAATGATGCCGTGCGTGATCCGCGCGGCCCTACAACCCAGGACAACAGGCTCGTGACGTACATCTCCACCCGCGGCGAGGCAGCTCACCTCAGCTTCGAGGACGTGCTGCTCCGTGGCCTCGCGCGCGACGGCGGGCTCTACGTGCCCGAGGCCTGGCCGACATTCTCCGAGGCGACCATCGCATCGTTCGCCGGCAAGCCTTTTGCCGAGGTGGCGGCTGCTGTGCTGACGCCGTTCGCCGGCGGCTCGGTCGATGCGGAGACGCTCGCGGCCATGACGCGCGACGCCTACGCGCGCTTCGACCATCCGGCGGTGACACCGCTGGTCGAGATCGACCGCAACCGCTGGGTGCTCGAGCTTTTCCATGGACCAACGCTTGCGTTCAAGGACGTGGCGATGCAACTCCTGGCCCGGCTCATGGATCATTCACTCGCAAGGCGGGCTGAGCGCGCGACCATCGTCGGCGCGACCTCGGGCGACACGGGCGGAGCGGCCATCGAGGCGTTCCGCTCCTCGAAGCGCGTCGACGTCGTCATCCTCTTTCCGGACGGGCGCGTCTCGGACGTGCAGCGACGCATGATGACGACGCCCACCGAGGCCAACGTGCATGCG